>VAOZ01022258.1_pt1 | contig 147821 bp, 146 predicted proteins | sample 3394041 | NCBI WGS metagenome assembly VAOZ01 (sample SAMN08290431, study PRJNA428436) | hydrothermal vent metagenome | isolation source: Deep-sea hydrothermal vent chimney | place: Indian Ocean: Southwest Indian Ridge
AGGAACGGTATTGTGTGCTTCTTCATATCCATGAAGTGATTTTGGTTTATCGTGTAGTTTATATAAATTCATTTGTTTAATAATTTCCGATATAGTTTATTATAATATGGATCAGAAGCAATTGCTGGTTCACCTTCAGGAAATCGGCCTTTTAATACATCTGTTGCATAATGATATGCGTTATATGGATTAGAAGCAATTGCTGGTTCGCCTTCAGAAAATCTGCCTTTAATTATGTTTTTTGCATACCAATATGCTTTATGTGGTTCAGAAGCAATTGCTGGTTCACCTTCAGAAAATCTGCCTTTAATCACATATTTTGCATATGAATATGCGTTGTATGGATTAGAAGCAATTGCCTTTTCACTTTCAGGAAATCGGCCTTTTAATACATCTTTTGCATACAATAATGCATATTTTGGATTAGAAGCAATTGCTAGTTCACCTTCAGGGAATCGACCTTTAGTTATGTTTTTTGCATATAAATAAGCAAGTTCGGGATTCGAAACAATATTTTTTAATTGTTGGGCATTAATTGGTTTTCCTGATTTAATCTGTTTTTTAATTAATTCGGGAACGGTATTGTGTGCTTCTTCATATCCATGAAGTGATTTTGGTTTATCATGTAGTTTGTATAAATTCATTTGTTTAATAATTCCTGATATACTTTAATATACCCTGGATGAGAAGCAATTGCCTTTTCTCCTTCAGGAAATCTGCCTTTAATTATGTTTTTTGCATAATCATATGCAGTGCCTGGATCAGAAGCAATTGCCTTTTCGCCTCCAGGAAATCGACCTTTAATCACATATTTTGCATATAAATAAGCATAATATGGATCAGAAGCAATTGCTTTTTCTCCTTCAGGAAATCGACCTTTAATTATGTTTTTTGCGTATAAATAAGCATAATATAGATCAGAAGCAATTACCTTTTCACCTTCGGGGAATCTACCTTTAATCACATATTCTGCATACCAATATGCGTTATATGGATCAGAAGCAATACTTTTTAGTTGTTGGGCATTAGCTGGTTTTCCTGATTCAATCTGTTTTTTAATTAATTCGGGAACGGTATTATTTCGTTCTTCATATCCATGAAGTGATTTTGGTTTATCGTGTAGTTTATATAAATTCATTTGTTTAATAATTCCTGATATAGTTTTTTATACTGTGGATCAGAAGCAATTGCTGGTTCACCTTCAGGAAATCTGCCTTTAATTATGTTTTTTGCATACCAATGTGCAAAACATGGATTAGAAGCAATTGCTGGTTCTCCTTCGGGGAATCGGCCTTTAATTATATCTCTTGCATACCAATAAGCATAATATGGATCAGAAGCAATTGCTGGTTCACCTTCAGGCCATCTATCTTTAACTATATCCTTTGCATACCAATGCGCAAACTCTGGATTAGAAGCAATTGCTTTTTCGCCTTCAGGAAATCTGCCTTTAATTATGTTTTTTGCATATAAATAAGCAAACTCTGGATCAGAAGCAATAATTTTTAATTGTTGGGCATTAGGTTGTTTTCCTGATTCAATCTGTTTTTTGATTAATTCGGGAACGACATTATTTCGTTCTTCATATCTATGAAGTGATTTTGGTTTATCGTGTAGTTTATATAAATTCATTTGTTTAATAATTTCTGATATAGTTTATTATAATATGCATCAGAAGCAATTGCCTTTTCGCCTTCGGGAAAGCTACCTTTAATCACATCTTTTGCATACCAATATGCATAGTTTGGATTAGAAGCAATTGCTGGTTCGCCTTCAGGAAATCTGCCTTTAATTATGTTTTTTGCATACCAATGTGCATATTTTGGATTAGAAGCAATTGCTGGTTCACCTTCAGGAAATCTACCGTTAATTATGTATATTGCATACCAAAGCGCATATTGCGGATTAGAAGCAATTGCCGTTTCGCCTTCAGGCCACCTACCTTTAATTATGTTTTTTGCATACCAATAAGCAAGTTCGGGATTAGAAGCAATTGCTGGTTCGCCTTCAGGAAATCTGCCTTTAATTATATCTCTTGCATACCAATAAGCAAGTTCGAGATTAGAAACAATATTTTTTAGTTGTTGGGCATTAACTGATTTTCCTGATTCAATCTGTTTTTTAATTAATTCGGGAACGGTATTGTGTGCTTCTTCATACCCATGAAGTAATTTTGGTTTATCGTGTAGGGTATATAAATTCATTTGTTTAATAATTCCTGATATAATTTTTTATAGCGAGAAGCAATTGCTGGTTCGCCTTCAGGAAATCGGCCTTTAATTATGTTTTTTGCATATAAGTAAGCATACCACGGATTAGAAGCCATTGCCTTTTCACCTTTAGGAAATCTACCTTTAATTATATCTTTTGCGTAACAATAAGCAAACTCTGGAACAGAAGCAATTGCCTTTTCGCCTTCAGAAAATCTGCCTTTAATTACATATGTTGCATAATCATATGCAGTGCCTGGATCAGAAGCAATTGCTGGTTCGCCTTCAGGGAATCGGCCTTTAATCACATCTTTTGCATACGATAATGCATAATCTGGATCAGAAGCAATTGCTGGTTCGCCTTCAGGAAATCTGCCTTTAATTATATAGTTTGCATACGATAATGCATAATATGGATCAGAAGCAATCGCCTTTTCGCTTTCAGGAAATCTGCCTTTAATTATATATTTTGCATACCAATATGCATACCATGGATCAGAAGCAATTGCTTTTTCACCTTCGGGGAATCGGCCTTTAATTATATTTTTTGCATACCAATGTGCAAGTTCGGGATTAGAAGCAATACTTTTTAGCTGTTGGACATTAGCTGGTTTTCCTGATTTAATCTGTTTTTTGATTAAATCAGGAACAACATTATTCCGTTCTTCATATTTATGAAGTGATTTTGGTTTATCGTGTAGTTTATATAAATTCATCTACTGTTATTCTCTAAGTGGATAGTAATACCTATGCCCATATTTATAGCGATAATATTATTTACTGTATACCCTAGAGTTAGAGTGCATCCTACTACAACATAACAGTTGCACTACATTTGCGGGTTTCTTCTATATTGACACTAACCAGGGTGGTATTTGTTCCAGTTAATACCTCTGGAGCCACAACGTTAATCAAATATCCCCCTAAATTTTCAGCAGTAGGATTAAAATCTACCAATATCACTCCTGTTGGATTTAACGAAACTAATCCTGCAGCTCGCTCATCATTCATGTTAATTAAAAACTTATGATCCCAATTATTTTCTAACCACATACATAACTTAGCTTTAATTACATTAAAATCTAACACTCTCCCAACGGAGTCTAATGATGTTCCTTCTATTGTAAATGTTACACGATAGTTATGACCGTGTAGATTATAACATGGACCATTAATCGTAGTTTCATCACCATTATCACCAATCAGTTTGTGGCCAGTCACAGCGTGCCCCATTGAAAAATCGTGGTATCTTGTTACTGTTGTTTTATTCATTATTATTTCCTATGTATTATTAGTTGTATGATTTATGTGAAATAGTTTTTACTTTTTCTGATTTTTTGCAAAGTGTACATTCGATATAATACTCTGTGTGGGGATCCTGGTCAACAGGATTATCCAACACCACGTATTGGGTAGATACAACTAAATATTCGATAGGGTGGGCACAATTATTTTTTATAACCGTACGCAATCTATTAATTTTTTCGGGTAATTGGTTAGATTCTCTTGCTTTTCTAGCAGTATATTTATCTATTTGATTTTTAAATGGAGCCCATTGAGTTTGCATCCCTTTTAGTCTAGCTAACCGACCTTTAAATGTTTTAACCTCCCCGACGGATTTAGTGAAGGCCGCTTTTAATTCCTGTTCCTCAAGGTCATGTGGAGTCAGTTGACGTTTCATATCAATTAACATCGTTCGGGTGTCATCGTTCATACGTACTATTATATCCTCGTCAGTAATATATTATACCCACATACGTATAATATTAATTTTTTTCAGATGAAGCAATCCACCGATTGGCAGCCTTGATTATTGGAATATGTAATTTTCGACCAGTGGTGATAAATTTTTCTGGAGTCATCCACATAGTTTCGGATACTTCTTCTGGTGTAGTAGGATCACCAAACATATTTTTATCTCGTATTTTTGCAACATATATATCGATCCGTCCTAAAAATTTACCCAGGTAATGTTCAGATATTACGTTTTGACGAAATAACCCCAGTTCCTCGCCAGCCTCTCGCATTCCAGCATCGATTGGTGTTTCTCCTTTTTCTCGTTTTCCTTTAGCTATCTGAAAAGTTCCGCCACCAAATTTAGGATCTGATGGTTTCATAAACAGCATTTGTATTATACCGTCGTGCGGTATATAGTATGGAATTACTCCTGCTCTATCAATCTTTTTAGTTGTCATACTAGTATTTCCCTTATAGTGTAGTTGGTGTTGTTGTTATTCGTATCAACTAGTGCTGTTCCAACATAAGAACTTTGCGCTATCTATATTAGCAGTATACATTTCCAATTTTTGTTTCACCTCTTGTATATTGCCTTGTTGTTTACATAATAGATCTGCTGCCGTAAATAATACGTTTTTTATTCGTGGATTATCATCGTATTCGCTCAACCGTTTTAATGTGGCAGCAACCTCAAGTGTATTTGATTCGTGTTCAGTATCGGTTAGGCTATTTTCGGTATTCTGTGGTGACATATGTAATTCTAATACACTACATCCCAACTGTAATGAGGTATTTTGTTTAATGTCATCACCATACATTTCACATAATTGGGATTTTAATTCAGTTCTTTCAAATGATAGGGCATCCCCCTCGTCTTCGAATACTTCACGTAATATTATTCCGGTATCTATCGTAGCTGTAATTAAATATAACAATGTTTTCATAAAACTTTCTTCCTGTCAATTATTTGTGTTGGTCTGTTAAATTTGCCCGTATTGCATAATTATTTAAAAATTCCTCAGCTTTAGTATGAACCATGTAATATTTAAGCACCGTTTCAATAGCTGCTGGTAAGTTAATATTGGGGTCAGAATATTCACCACTCCCGTCGTTATCAATATGAAGTAAACAATCTAAGGATTGTTGTAGTGAGAATACTACAACTTCATCAATTTGATCACCAGTTAATTTGATTTTAACCATTATTAACTCCCATGCTTATTAATTCGGCGGTACCAGCTTTGATAGCTACACGAGTTTTTTTCATTATGTATTTATTACTAGCTTGTTGATCTTCTTTAGGCAATTTTGATACCATCATACAGGTATTAACACGATTTTGGGTATTTACAATATGCTGTACATGTTCAAGTGTTGTTAATTTTTTTGTCATTGATAGTTTCCTATGATCGGATCCACTTGAATATTGACCAGAAATCTGATAATATAATTGATTGTACATTAGGGTCTTTATTTTCTCCAAGTAACCAATCCATATACGCGTTGAACGGAAGAACTAAAATAACACAACTACAAAAGAACGGCAGCATTATAATCCCAAATGCCGTACGACTGATATACCAAAAAAGTTTCATATTTAATACCCTTATTTGTTCCAACATTGTTACTGATTATATAAAATGATAACTTTAATATTATTTTATTATATTATACAGCAACGATAATAAGAAATCAACTTTAGGAATAGAGGACCAAGAATTTATTGACCAATATAACAGTATTACGGAAAGTTACAAATCACCCATAGGGGATGGAATTTAAAAAATCCCGTATAAATCAAGTACCTATAGCATTTCCAAAGATACTACAATGGAGCCTTCCACTAAAATTATATCCTCGCTTAATTGCTTCCATTGCTATTTCAGCAACTATGCCACCACCTTCTTCTTGGCTCTCTTTAGTTGCTCCTACTCCCATTATAAACACGGGCCAATTAACACCTTCAGCTCTAAATAGTTTAGTGTGTTCTTCAACTTCTTTCCAGCTTTCTGAAGTTCCGTTAACAACATACTTTAATTGACCACGATCACTCATTTCGGCGTAAGAGCCAACAACTGCTGGTTGGATTGCTTTTTTTGGTTTTTCCCCAGCAGTTGACCACAATTTGGGACTAACAGACCAAAACCACTCACGACCATTCATTCTTGCAGCAGGTACACCAAACTCAGCAAGTATTAAACTATCCAATGACCCAGTATCACCTTTGTCAGGTTTAAATTTCTTTGTACCGTTGGTTTCAACTGTGACTTTGTTGGGGAAGTTTTTACGACGCCAGAACTCTTGCGTAATTTCAACCATGGCTGGTTGATTTAACATTGGCTCTCCACCCGTAAATGCTAGATGTGTCCATTGCTTTGTTTGTGGGTGTAAAAATCGACCTTGTGGATTGGTTGGATTTTTAAACGAATCTTCAAGTAGATTGCATATTTCTGTAGCGGTATTATTTTTCATTAAGTGTTTAAACCGCGCGCTCCAAGTGTAACTACTGTCACATCCCCTATCAAATACTGGCAATTCTTCAACTGTTTTTATGTTAGTTAAATCAAAATCTTCAAAAGGAAGGATATATGTAGAGGGGTCCGTTGGATCCGGCTGTGAAAATCCAGAACATGATAAGTTGCAAAGAAAGAATCTAATCCATGCTGTACTCATTCCAGTTTTTTCCCCTTCACCTTGGAAAGAATGAAATATTTCACTGTATTTGTATGTACTTTGTCCCTTGTTATTTTTACCTATTACACCCATTATTTTTCCTCTTTGTAATCTCTAAGTGGTTGGTTATTTACCTCTCTGCCCAGAGTATGCACGACTATCATTGTTATTTGATAACATACACTATACAACGTTCACAGTATTTTCTCAACACATATATCAGATATGATATCTTTTTACCTATTTATTTCACTGTACGTATGCACATCAACATAAATATACAAAAATAGGAGAATATGATGATAGTAAACCCTAAACAGTTTAGTTGGGATGGTGCCACCACTAGAGTAGACGGTACACCGTATGGTGTTGCAGATAGAAAGGGATATAACTTAGCTATTAAACCCACAGGAACGAATGATTCTGATTTTGTTGAAATATTAGGAGTAATATCAACTAATCAATCATACATTGCCCAGATTAGTAAATTAGCTAATCCAATCAAAAAAGGAAAATGGACAGCTGGGGTGCGAGAAGTAGACATTAATGACATCAAAAGTGCTTGGGCTGAAATTGATTTTATTGTGGAGGTTGCGCCAAGCGTCCCTACAAATTTTATCGTAAGTTAATATATTGGGTAACAACATTATTTGCTTTTATTTTTGGGTGGATGTACTAATTCTAGGACAATTTTTTATCAACATACCAATATCTGTTGGGTGTTGTATATGAGCATATTGAGTAAAATATTGTTCTTCTTCGGTATGTTATTACCAATTACTGTTATTGCTGCTACTGTACAACTATCTTGGAATATACCTACCCTTCGAGCCGATTCTACTCCACTACCGATATCAGAAATATCGAATTATAATATTTATTATGGGAAAACATCAGGAATATACAATAATGAAGTCACGGTACAACCAGGAACTTTATCTCATTTCACAATAGTTGTACCATCCACATCCACATATTTCTTTGTTATGACTACCGTGGATACAGGTGGGCGAGAATCACAATATAGCAACGAGGTACATAAATCTTTCGATGCTGCCCCATCTAAACCTACTTTTACTTTCCGGTAGATATTATACAATCATATTTATATTATGGGGCGATCGTGATTGGGGTGATTCTTTCTATATTCTCCCCACCGATCCATTCTAGTACGGAGTTTTTCATCATAATCTCTGCGTTTCTTAGCATCCGTCTTATGATCCTTCCATAATTGGGATATCCCGCGCAAATAGGGGTGTCTTGTTGCATTCTCTTTTTCATTTTCAAATATATCCATGACAAACATATGATGTTCCTCGCTAACATGTCCTTATATTTATATGCTATACAATAAAGTAAGTAGATATTTACACAAAAATAACACTATAACATTCGAGCGATTTTTTTAGATACAAACCGTAAATCACTACCCATATACCAAATGGCAGGTATATGATTATTAATAATATAACGTTTCATGTCTTCGACTTTATATATTATAATATCACCCTTAATATCATTTATATTGACGTGTAACCAGAAGGTTGCATGAGATTTACTCATGCATGTCCAATCAATACACACATCAGGTTTTCGATTTTCGCTGATATTAGTTTTAACGTCAACTCCATACAACCGACGATTTATTAATATTTCAAAATCTTTTCCAACATTTTGTTTATCTATATTTGATTTGTTGTGGATGTATTGAATACCATACTGATTAAAAAGGCTGCAAACTAATGATTCTCCATCGTCTCCGATGGCTCCATTTACACCAAATGCCCCTTCATTTGATGGCATGTATTCTGTAGTTAATCTAACACTCATTTTATTTTTTATTGAACGACAAAAAGCGGATGTACCGTATACATCCGCTTTTTATTATACCGGGTTAATTATACGTCGTCACGCCAGACCATTAACTGTGATGTTTCCTTATCCTTTTTGACGTGAACAGCCCCAAGATCAGGAGAAACATCAAATCGCCGCGACTGACGAAGAACATTTAAACTGACGTTGTTATCTTCTGCAAACTGTATTGCTGAAGTTGGCGTTGAAGGAATTAACGTAAATGCAGTAACAATGTTGTTGCTTTGCCGTCCCCGTTTTTTGGGAAGTTTAATGCTTTTACTTGCTGTTTCTGCACTAGTGGTTGGTTTCGTAGTAGATGATACTGTTGATTTTTTGGATTGTTTATGATCGGATGATGCCATACTAAACATAGGCGAATATGCTGAAAAATCAATATCAGAAGTGGGCACAACTACTCCAGTATTGCGAAGTTCACGGGCAGTGTCCAATTCATTTTGAGTTACTCCGAAATGTTGTTTAATTTCAGTATCGGTTGGTTTGAACCGTTCGATAATAGCTATACGATCATTCCACGTTAATGTTTTTGTTGTTGTCATTATTGATTACCTTTGTTAATTTAAATTACCACGAATATAATATGGTTGACAAAGTTATTGTACATGACCGCATTATAAATGTCAACCGTTTTCTGTATTTATTATGATAATTTAGCTATCGCATTTGCTAATGCTTTCGTTTTATGACATAACATAGACGATATCATCTGCATCCGGTCATCTATAGTATCACATTTGGCTAATGCTGATGTTATTTGCTGTTGAAATTGAATTAGCTGGTCTACTTTTTTTGGTGGGAGGGTATTCATATAGTCAGATATAATATCGTCACAATATTCTTTGTATGCAACTGGATTTGTTTTATATAAGGTAGACATAAAGTCAAAATTCTTTAATATGTTCATCGTTAGGTTACCTGTTCATGTGGAAATGTCACCCATCCAAAATTTTGAGATATATTTATTGCCCACACATCAGGAACAAATATTGGGTGTGTGTGTGTTTTATAATATATTACAGCTGAAAATACAGTATATCCTTTTTTTTCATATAAATCTTTTAGTTCCTTTAAAGTTTTGCCACTGTCAGCCATATCATCAACCAATAAAATTTTATTACCAGCGATATTAGATAATAAATTATCATGATTTTTATCATTACCTGCTCCCTTCTTAGATGAATAGTTGACAGTATCCATTGGAATATTCATTAGGTGTGATAATTCAACAGCTGGCATTAGTCCACCGCGGGTTATTCCAACAATGCAATCAACTTTGTTAATTCCTGAAACATTATACCGTATAAATTCAGCAATATGTTGGCATGCCAATTTTATTTCATTGTATGTAGGATGGCTGTACTCTACGAATCCCGTTGACATGTGTGTAGTTATAGACAATTAAAAATCTCCAGTTGGGTTCTCAATGTGTAGGTCTATACAACTTATATTATTTGTATATTTTTGATAATGTAATCAATCACTACCATACCTTTTTAGTTCCAATATATCCGGCTATTGCCACGTTCGTTTAACCAATGTAATAATTTTGGTTAGAACATCATAATTATTAATATATATTAACATAATACCGATTATGTCTATTACTATTACGGCTATCAATACATTAATAACTATTTGGGGATAACTAATTATTGTTATTATTCCCACAATAATTAAGATCGCCAATCCTTGTTTCCACAATAATGACCATATCATATTATTATCCATCATATTTCTCTTTTTATATTATACTATATTATACTATACTATATTTCTTTATAATAATCAACAAAAAGGGGTCTCTGAAGACCCCTTTAATTAACTTAACGTTATTTGTGTTATGCTATAGATGCAATATCACCATATGCAACCCAAATATCAGCTGCTGATTGATATAATGTTACTTCTCTATATGTGCCAACACCATTACTATTTAACACAATACCTGCACCACCAGGTGCAATTCCATTAACAGTAACAGTTGTTGGGAATACAATTGTAGTTGCTCCAACTGCTTGTACTACTTTAATTTCAGTTCCTACTGGAATTGATTGTGTTGCATTTATGTCAATTGTAATCACAGCTGTTGCATTAACCCTAACATAATTATTTGCATCTGTTGGGGTCAAAGTATAGGCTACTGCTTTATCATTAACAGCCTTAATTGCATTTGCTTTGAGATTAATGGCACTCTGTGTAGCTACACCTACTTCTGATTGAACAAACGCTGTAGTTGCTATGGAAGTGCTGTTATCAGCCGAAACTGGTGTTGGAGCTGTAGGATTATTTATAAATATTGGACTAGACAATGGCGCTAAAGATGTAGCAACAACAGCAACATCTGAAATTGTATTGTTAGCACCAAATACTACAATATTACCAGATGTACCTACTACAGTGTCTACCTTTGCACCGGGTGCAGGAATACTTACATCCAGTTCAGCCTTGGTATATACTGAGGCAACGTCTGCTTTTGCTGTAAGTGCTGTTTGTAAATCAAGTTGGGTAGATAACGTTCCTGTAATTGTTCCCCAAACAGGAGCATTGCCAGGAGCAACCTGATTTACCCACTTAGAACCATTAAATGTCAATACTTCACCAATTACTGCTCCAGTAAACACAACAGAAGCTAAATCAGCTAAATCAGTTCCATGGGGATTACCTGAAGTTATCCCAATGTGAGCCAATATGGCAGGATTAGCGGGCTCAAAACTTATAACAGAATAACCGCTATCTAATAATACCCCATTAACATCAACACTAACTAAATTGCCAGGAGCTGCCCCAACAATCTTATCAGCCTTTATATTTAGCACTGTTTGCAAATCAACTTGATCTGTTAACAATCCTGTAATTTTACCCCAAAGTGCAATGTTGTGATCTGGAAGAATTGCTGGTTCCCATTGAGTGTTGGTTGCATTACGAGTTAATACATCACCGGGTACGGGAGGAATACTACCTGAATTTACATCAGCAAGACTGTGTATGCTTTCTCCGGTAATATTAAGTAAGAATGGTTGTAGATCTGTTATATCAGCTTCTACGTGAGTATGGCCAACATCAGATTTTAATGTTAACACACTTTGTAAATCGGTCTGAGCAGATAATGTTCCTGTAATCGTTCCCCAAACAGGAGCCACGGTTCCAATTGGACTAAATCCTGTACCATTATCTAATTCCCATTGTGTGCCTGTATATCGAATAGTACCTGTGCCAGCCACAATATCTTTATTTGTAGCAGCATTACCCTTACCTATTTCGAATAATGCATCCACTGTACCATTTATATCAGCCTTACCTGATAATTTATTATCAGTAGCAGCAGTCGTATACCGATCAGATAATGCAGCATTAATACCACCAACCACTATATCAGATTGTGCTACGAATGTTGGCCGTACATCAAAAATAAAATTATCAGTAATAGTGATTGCATTAGCTTGCACATATACAGCAGCAATTGGTAATTCATCGGATGATATGGATGGCAACCCCAAAAGAGCTGTTTGTTGACTAACAACAACCGTTCCGTTAATTGCTATATAAACTAATGCCCATTCATTGGATGTGCTAGATGTTATGGGTGCATTGCCACCACCAAATTCTATGTATTCCCCATCAGCTGTCCAAAACCCTCCCGCACGAACTGCAACGGACATATTTGGAGTTGATTGTGATGAGACAGAAAGAGGGGCAAAATTTGCTCCCAATAGTTTGTCTCCATTGCCTTTTGGTGGAATTGATATTGCCATGGTTTTCTCCCGAATTTAGATGGTTTAATACTTTATAGTATTTATAAGTATCACCCAATTCGGGAGAAATTTAGTGCCTAATACACGACGAGTAATCTACTATCCTGTTTTTATTGCACGCTGAACAATGTCTCTCACTGCCTTAGTGGCAGCAACAGTCATTTGAATGTCATCCAGCGCATTATGTTTTTTTCTGTCAGTAAATCCCAACAGCGTAAATATTTGATCTGATGTATAGGTTTCAAATGCTGCAAATGATATACTTGAATTATCAACGTGGCGGTTACCAAACCGTAATTTTACGCCATTTCTATGAAAAAGGTCTTTGAAAAACTGTAAATCAAATAGATGGACATTATGACCAAGACATCTGATACAACTGGTTAAACTCCAATATTTACCAACCATTTCCCATATTTGTTCGATTGCTTGTTCTTCGGTTAGTCCGTGGGTATCTAAGTATTCTTTGGTTAATCCATGTATTTGTTCTGCCTTTTTCCCAAACGAATGATCCTTTTTTCGTTGATCTATACTAGCTGCAGTCCATTTGAGTTCAACATACATCTGATCGATACACTCTAGGGTGTGTGTATCGATTACCATCAGCCCCCACGAAACAGTCTGGTGTCGTTCACCAGTGATTGGGTTGTTCACTGGGCTATCTGTTCCAAAACATAACCCGGTAGTTTCACAATCCATTGCTAATATGTATTTAAAATACCCATCTGTTTTAGCCATTACCATATTCCTTTCATCAATGCACTAAAATCAAATTCAGTTTCAGTTTCAGTTTCAGTTTCAGTTTCAGTTTCAGTTTCAGTTTCAGTTTTAGTTTTAGTTTCAGTTTCAGTTTCAGTTTCAGTTTGGTGTATACTTATTAAATTTACGGGTTCGTGTGTTATTCCAATATCGGGCATATCCGGGATTGATTCTGGGCCAATATAGTGTACACGTGAATTAACGTATACTATCCCTGTGTATGGGCGATCAAAATTAAGTATCAACTGATGTTCCTGTTTTGTGATAACTGGATGTATCCGTTTTGTTTGTACTGGTGATATTTGAATTTCTACTATAATATTAGTATCATCATCCATAAAAAATGTCGGGAATATAGTAGGTTGTTGAGTTTCGAAAAAAGATTGTTGGTAATGTTGGATATCTAGTGGTTGTTGTTGATTAATAGCATTTGTCAATAATAATACATGATCTCCTAATATACATATTGCATTTTGTAGTTGTTCAATCCTTGTCTTTAATTTAATCTCGTTTGCGGTAGCCATATTATTCTCCTTGGTATATTATTACATTATACACCAAGTAGAATAATAATCCAACTACCACAATATAAATAATTCAATATTATTTATATTGTGTCAGCCCAATGTTGGCCATTTTTTGTATTATATTGACCTGTGTATTTACCATCATTATCTGACGTTAAAAATTTAATTTGTCCAATTCTGGTCCCAACTGCAATTTCGGCTGACCCACTATTATTATGAAGCACAAACCCAATGTTTCCACTAAAGCCGGAATCAAAAATTCCACTTGTTAAAAAAATACCATTTCGGTTTAATGTGGATCTAATAATTAATTCACACGCAACTCCATCAGGAATATTACACATAAATGAAGACATTCCATCATAACAGGTCATTGGATCTAGCCGCCAAATATCTTGCCCTGAATGCCTGTCATTGGTTGGCAATTTTTTTTGTCCACCTCGCATCTGTTTATAGTCTTCTCGAATGATAAATATATTGTTGTGGTGTATTGTATATAATTCATCTAAAGTAAAATCAACAGCATTTGGACTTATGAAGTTATAGGTATCCCAATCTTCTAATGTTTTGCATCGTGGATGAGTTATCCAGCCATTTGCGATTGCATCTCTTGGATTAATATACATATTGATTAAAACGACTCTGGTTGTGCAATAGCACGAGTAAGAGCCATAAATCCAGTTTGTAGATTTGTTTTTCCTATTGCTACCCACCGAGTATCTATGTTAGGATTAGTTTGTTGTAAATGTAAAATCAATGTATTACAAGATTTAGCAACTCGTTTAATTTCATTGATCGTGTGTATTTCCGTGGCAGTTAATTCTCTGTATCCTGTAATTGTATTATCGTGATCGTTCATTTAAATCTCCTTGACTTATGGTATTATTTAATTTTCCTTGGGTGATATGCTATATGTATCATCTCCTCCCACCTAGGTGTGAAGATAGTACACTATACTCTAAAATAGTTATCGCGTAAACTGGTTAATGTGTATCCTAACCAGTTTAGCCCTCTCCATGTAGCCTTATTTAAAGCCAAAGGATCGTTTTCGTCTAACCCTATTCCCCATATGGTATCATACGGGGAGGCTTCAACTAACACTGTTCCTCTTGTACTAACTAAATTTTCGAGTAGTTGTTTATTTTGTAAAAATTTATACATGTTTGCTTGATATACAATTTGTATGGCATTTGCATTCCATGTTATTTTATCAAACCCCCTAACTTCTCGACCTAAACGTTGCATATCTCTTGGGTGATTAGCATTCATGATAAGTTCTTGTATTTCAGCATCGTCAAATAAGGATGCTTTCTTAGCCATCATATATTGTTCGGCACATGAATATGTTATCCCTTCATTATCTTCAAATGCCACCATATTCCACTGACTTAGTTGTCCCCGCCAGAAAAACGTATATGTGTTAATTGAGTCCATATTACATTGCTCCATCAGTTACCATATCTTGTATTATGTCAATGACATCTGGAGCAGATTGGTTGGTGTTTAGTATGTCAACAGAAATTAAATTATAGTCAGAGATTACATTTCCCTTTATTTTTCCTATCCCACTTGCGCCAAAACTAATGTTTCCACCAGATGTTATAATAGATTGTAATATCTGTCCCATCGGAGTATCTAATACTTCTATCGATGCCATTAATTTATTGTCTTTAATTGATAGCTCTGTGATTTTATGTGATACTTGACTAAGATCCACCTTAGTATCTAGTGGGTGTAACCTGCCACTCTGTCGTAACACTCCCAATAGAGGGGTATCTTTAGTTTCGAATTGGTGTAATATATCATGAACTACCTTTTCGGGGTATATTCGGCCACTTTGGCTTATTTGATCAATTGGGAGTAATTCTGTTGTTATATTCATACCATATTACCTGTATTGTTGGTGCTATTCAGCATACCATTTGTTTGTTGTTGATTGGATATCGTCAAATAATTCAAGTGTCAATGATAAATTATGTGATATTCGTGTGTGAGTTGCTGTGTCATTGGTTCTTTTAATAGAGAAATCTACTGGTGTAGTTAACTTCTTAACTGATTGGTAGCTATCTGCATTAGTAGTATATTCATGTCCTAGTAATGCGCTCCATATTGGCCCCGAAGAATCTACAGTATCTAGGGCTCCCATTTTAAGCAATGATGGAATTTCAAGCGCTACTCCAGAATTTAATCCCAGATAGTGATGGTGTTTTTCGAAGTTAAATATCCCCCGATCAATCAGCATCTGTGTCATTACGACACGAGCATATGCATAATGAATATTAGGTAATGCGTTGGGTATTCCTAGAATAGACATTCCGATGATGTCAATGTCTGGATTATCGGCTGCCCATATGTAACTTTCTATCCACCCATCTAAATCACCACGTTCAGATTGTGGAACAAAGAATGTTTTATACTCATGTTCTTTAAATTGTGGAATAAATTTATTTGCAGCATCAATTGTTACTTGACCAGGCTGAAATGGATAGTCAGGAAGAACAATCGCTTCTGCTCCACATAATCCCGCTAACTCCAATAGCTTATCTGGACTATATGGTTCTTTTAACTCATATGCACTATTATCCATTATTATAAAATCCGCATCTTGTATTTGTCGCTCCTTATAAAAATCAGTATATTCTTCGTCTGTATCAACTAAATGAGCTAATACTAAATGAGATGCTGATCGTTGTGCATAATCTAAATAAGCTGTTGGGGCTATAATACAAAAATCAGGATTAAATCCATTACGTGTGTGCATATATATTCTCTACTATTATTATGGGTAAATATTGTTATTCATTACACAATATCATTTATATTTTTTGGAAAATAGAATTGTTTGGTGAAGTGTAACAATAATTCGTTGACCATTTCATTAACAACAGCTTTTGCTAATGCTGTTTCGTGGGTATTATCGTTATATAAATCATCGTGACACCCATCCATAAATACTTCCCACGAGGTATCGCTCATATGAGTTTGAACATAGTCGTTGATAAATGTTTCTTTGTCTTGATCTGATATTGTTACTGGTATTTGTACATTAGTCATTATATGTTTTTCCTTATAATTATTGAATCGTAATATATTGATATTTTTATTTTGGTTTCACCATGCCCAATAATCTCAATATGATGTGTATTATATGTTGTATCCTTTTCTGTATTGCTCCAATATAGCGAATAGAATGTGTCATCAGCCGAGCTGGATAATCGACTGCGCTGTTAGGAGATATAGGATAATATGATGTAGTACTATCCCACTTTATGTGTTCTGTTTCTGTTGAGTTCCCCGAAATGTTAGTAGTGCCACCTTGGGTATGCATAATGGTAAGTTTATCCATATTTTCGTTTAACGTGGCAATATTTTCTCCTCTGGCTTCTATCGTATATATCCGGTCTATCCATTCATTTTTAATATAATACCCATGAGTCACAGTTCCCCTTCTAACTAACATTATATCCTCCTTACTATAGCTCCACCCTCAAGATCCTCTGTTACATGACATTCATATAACTTAAATTGATTAACTAGTTCATCACCTATCATTTCACAACTACGATCGTTGAAAAATAGACAACGATATTGATCACTATAATATTTTTCAGTTAAATATGTTTTAATATCATGTGAAAGTTGGATAAACTCAATATCCCTATCCTTATGACTTACTGGTGCTCTAGCTTCAATATGAAATATATGTCTGTGTAAATTTTGAAGATATGATACTTCTGGTATTGGACACATAAGCCATCGGTGGATTCCTTCAATTTGGACCTTTGCAGTGACACTAATTCGTGGAACACCTTTGTTATGATTAGTTACTAAATTACAGAATTTTATAAAAATATCTTGTGATATATTTAATTTCATGTGTGTGATATATTTGTGTACCCATTGAATATTCCCCTCAACGTATCCCCTATCAGCATCTATTCTATTTAATGTGGCCGTAGAAATCACACTGAGGTCAGTAGTACTTTGAATTCTAATAGGTATTCCACTAAGGGCACACTGTCGTTTCTGTATAATAAACAACTTCCATAAATATTGTTTTGTTATATTAAATTTAATTTGGTGATTTTCTGCACCTTGTTGTAACTTATGATAATATGACTGTGATATTTCCTCTGTTACATTATCATGTGTGGGTAGTGTGGTATATGATGATTTCATTAAAAACCTCGTTGTGTTGTTAATATAATATACCATACTGCTGCAATAATGTCAATGATATAAATGAACTGTGGGGTGAATGTATTACTATATTTTTACCCCGGTAAAATAATTTTCACCTCCTTGTCAACCATATCCCGTCCACGATTTTTAAATTCTGTTGCAACTTCGTCATTCCATTCATTTATTTCCCGCAGTAAGTGTTCAGCTAAGTTAAAATTGCCACGTTGACTATACATATATGCAGCTTCCTTTTTTTGTGATATTACTTGGTTAGTCGCTTGTAAATATGTTACTTCAAAATCATCCATTAAACACTTAATTATTTCTTGCTCGGCATTACTAAAATATATTTTATTTTTTTTCATGCTAGTATTTATATAAAAAAGGGACATTATTAAATGTCCCTTTTTTGTTAAGTACTACAGTTTGATCATTACAATATTATTTAATATCTGGATCCGTTAGCAACATACACGTTACCAATATATCCACCACCAAGTGAACATAATTTAGATATTTTATCTTTTACTGTTTTACCGTCGGCGCCCAATGCAATTCCTGCTGCTCGGACAGAATCATACTTCTTGGCTCTTCCCGCTTTAATAGTTAGTACGGGTACTTTTGTTTTCATGTGAATTTCCTCCAAATGTTGTTCCCATTTGTATGGGAGTAGGGATATTATAACAGTGGTGTGAATATAAGTCAACGGTATTATTTAAATGTCCCAATATCCTTATGTTTCCACACCACAGCTATTGCACTCCAATTATGTAATGATTCTTGGTGATTTGTGCTTATGGTGAAATCGGTAATGATTCCATCGTCGTACCACTTATCTAACCCTTCATACATTAACCGAACTGCATCTTCACCAAATAACAAATTTGATCCATTTAATTCTGCAAACGCTTGTTCGTCTCGTCTTTTAACCACTACCTGTACTTCAGTTGCAATATACTCTCGGTGAAGTTCAATTAAATCTTCGATCCACACCATATTAGATGGATCGAATTGAATTGTAGTTCTCATAACAGATCGTTGAGAATGGGCATTAGCAGCAGCATTGCGTTTTTCTGTTGCATCTCGAGCTAATTCAAAACTACATGGGCAAGTGGAACTATATACATATTCTACAGTTAGGTAAAATGATGCACCTTTATTAGGACCAGCACGATGATATTGACCTTCAATTTCCACGTTGTATGCAATATGTCCCTCTAATTTTTTCAAACTGATTTGTTCACCGTTTGACAGAGTTTCATATTCACCTGCTTCAATATCCGAAGGTGTTAGTGGTTGACGGGACCGTAACGCTTTCTGTGTCCATGGATATTTAAATCGTAATTTACAATAAGCATTATCGCTACCCTGTTTATCGGCCATTTCGGCTAATACCCCAGTCATACCATCTATTGACCAATGATCTTTAATTTTATCATGCATCAATAGATACAATCGACTTAAATTTAATCCTTTTGCATTTGGGTCATCCAACGAACAATACAATGATGCTTGTGCTTGTAGTATTTGTTCGCCTCCATCACGCCGCAATACTTTAATTGGCAAATCTACTGGAGCAATACCAACCTTTTGTAGTGGTACTTTTGCACCTGGAATTATTGGTAAAACTTGTGGGTCGGGTAGATCTTCATCTAGTGGGTAAAAATCTTTATCATAACTAAAAATTAAATTTTTCATTTTTTCGTTATAATCTATTCGGTGATATTCGCCTGTTGGAGTTTGGTGTTCTTGGCATTTGTGTGGCATGTAGTGATACTCCTCATATATATGTTTCAATTATACCATAATATATTATATTATACAACGGAATCAAACTATTGGTGATAATACTTTGGTTATATTTGATATTCTAGTACTTAACGACGGAGACCAAATTTGTGTTAATTTAGACGATGTTATGTGTTGGTGATATAACTTCCACATACTCCCATCTACTACATCGCTATAATACTTATTAATCCCACGAACTCCATCATTCTCGATGTTGAATATCCCAGCTGGTAAATAAAATACATGATCATATTTTCTAGCAACCAAGATGCATTTGTCAATATATTTTGTCATCCACTCAGAATAATCATTGTCGTTACCAAATGTCATTATCGTATATATTGCTAAATCTATTGGAGTTCGTTCAGTAATATATATTTCATCGGAATTTATATTACTGAAATCGTCGTTGAATTTCCGTAAAAGTATTTCTTCTTGAAACTGTTGTGCGAGAACTTTGTTGTTGTTTATTTCATTTAATGACATATCCCAATCTGACAAAATAGACCGAGATGTTTTTCTTGCAATAATATGAAACCCACCATCCTTGAGTCCTTTGATGATACTTGATTTACCGCTTCCTTGACTACCACTTATGGCAACTAACATATACTCCTCCAAACAAAAAGTGAGCAGATAGAATGATTCGATAATGTAAATAATGATGTACAATTAGACAAAATACAAACCAATAATGGGATATACAAATTCCGGACGGTACGTTGAACATCAAATAAACAAATATACAATAATTAGATGTTAACTATTCAACACAAGCATCCACTGTTATAAATTACATTATATCATATTATATTGTTCCGAAAAACTAAATAATAAAATCACATTGTATACTATCTTCGCAGAGTCTATCTACTCAAAAACCTATTATAATAAATTTAAACAATCCAAAAAACATGCCAACTTTGAGTCTATTTCAATTGTGGTGTTAGTATTTAATCCAACTAGGTTGGCTTCTATTTGATCCAATTGGCGCATCAATATACGAGACTGATTTACAGCATCATCATACAACAAGGTATTAATCGTGTTAATCCTGATACTGTCTGTTTGACAACCAAACTCAGTTGTTTGTATTTTTGTAGATTCAAGTAGTGTTGATGCTTTCCGATATAATATGGTATCCGTAATACTATGTCCACCTTGACTAATAAATACCTGAATAATTTCATCCCACACCTTTCTGATACTGATAATTTCTAGCCGCTGTGAAATTATTTCATTAATCCCTGATTGTTCATTGGCCATCTGGGCGATACGACGTATTAATGCTCGGGCAGAAATTAAATCGGTGATAAGTGTTAATGTTGTTGAAGTATTGTTAAATTTACAATCAAGCCATTCTGTAGTTAGCTGTTGACTTTCTAAAAACGTTTCGTATATTGATATGGTATCTTTTGTTGGAACTCCAACATTAATTTCGTGTTGAATTCGTGATTCTAATCTATGTGCATCACGTAATGATAATTTCATATTACTTTTCCTCGTATAATATTGTTGTATTGTACTGAAATATTATGAATAGTCAACCGAGGGTAACACTATAAGGTGTTTAATTGAATGTGCACTTACCAATATACTGAATTCCTTCACTAAAATCAGTAACTTCATTTAATAGTGATACTGCTTTATTGATAGCTGCTTCATCTATAGTATCCGAATCTATTCCAATAATAATATTATCTGTCTCTATCGAAATAAATTCTCGATAATCTATATGGTTATTGCATAGCATCTTTTCTGTTTTAGTCTGTATAGTTTCATATGTTGCTTCACCTACTTGTGTATCTACTACTTGCAAAAAGGCACAATCTCGTGCATGTTGTAATAATGTTAGTATTTCCACATTTATGTGGGTGCGTTGAGGTATTCGAGGCACCAATTTTTTAATTAATACATCATCCATCATAACAATCTATCTTCTTGTTGTTCCATGCGAACTCGAATAATCTCATCGATTATCAGCATACCACTTTCTATTTGTTTTATTAGTTCGGGATGTCCAGTTTCACTAGCAAATTGTGATCGGGTTTGTAGGGTGTATCTCTGGTCATATAATTCAGAAATAGTCATTTCCGACCAATCATCTGCTTTTACAGAAGGAATTCGTTCTCGTAACGTTGGGGTTATATCACCATCTACACTAACACTTCCCGTTAACTGTTCAATTTTTTTATTCATATGATTACCTTTTATGATTTTATATTAACAATATCAGACATTGTTAATATAAAAATTATTTATCATAAACAATAGCAGAAATAAATAAAGTATTTGGGTGATAATCTAACAATTGTGGGTATTAATTAGGAAGACCTGTAATATGTACATATTGAGCATTACCCAATGTGGTTAGTGTGTAATTTTCTGTACCATCAGGAGATCGTGTCTTTTTGGGAGGAATGTCTGTTCCAGCTAAAATGTCTCTACGAATATTTAACTCGTCTCCAATTGTAGCTTTTATATTGTATAACCACAACTCTTCAAATCTACCATCACTATCTTGGCGTTTATATACGAGGTGAGCGTTATCTACTGTTCGTAAGACCCCAGTTCGTTCTGGATCAAATTCAGTATCGTCAGTATCTTCGTTATTAGATAAATTAATATCATCATTATTTAATTGTTGAGATTTGGATTGATTATTAGAATTATATGAACGGGAGTTACCTTTCATATTAACTTCTTGTCCCAAATCTTCTTTATCTTTTCCTTTGTTGGTAAGCCCTGCTTCCTTTGCTAACCGCTCATAATAAGAGACTGCGGTAGACTGTGTAACACCTATCTGTTCAACAAAGTGCTGGATGATTCCTTTACGAGTTGAATCTGGTCGGTTAACTAAAACTTGAAATACTTGACGTGCTATATCAATTTTGTTTACCGTCTGTTCATCTTCTTCCTCATATTCATCTTCATCATCTTCGTCTTCATCCTCATCCTTATCGTAGTCAAACTTATTAATATCCTGAGCATAAAATGCGGTTGCGGTCATAGCATTGTCAGATTGTGAATGTGGATTACCACCATATATTTCACTCAACAGAGACTGTTGTATGTTGGAATAATTAATTGTTTCGTTAATATCCGGCAATTCTTCAATATTGGCTGATGCACAATCAGTATTATTTTTGGAGACGTCAAAATCACTGGGAATGTTGTGAATGTATGATTTTAAATTTATTTTTGATAGTGACATTGATTTTTCCTCTACTTCTGCGTATTTATGTGTATATATAAAATTGTGTGGTTTATTCCTCTCTGAGGTATAGATATAAATACCCCTAACAATATAGAGGATTATATGAATAAACGAACTAGAACCAAAGCAAATGCTGTCCCCCTTATAATAGAAAATCACCCCACTAGTTATACTGGATATCCCTTTATTACCTTAATACAATATAGAAATCAGCACATATTATCAGTTATCGATAATATGACACCAAAAAAAATCAAGGCATATATATTAGATTTGTGTGGTCCTTCACGAGTAAATGAAGAAAATATCATCAACGTTGCAGTAGAGTGGTACGAATTTGACTATGAACGACACCCAATATCTATTGAATTTTCAAAACGTGGTATGGCAAAAAATGTGTCACGAATATATAGAGAATTTAATATTGATTTTGTGACACGAATAATAGGTCCCGTTCCTAAATTCGACATGACAACTGTACATAGTATTAAGCGGCGGAGACGTAAATCAATTCCTGCTGGAATGGAAATACATAACAATAATGACGTACAATCCCCAATTTCATTATTTAGCGGGCAAGGTAGTGATAATCTTAACAATTTGGGGTAAACGATTCATTATCCATTTATGGGGATCACTTAATCTAGATTCTTGTGTATATTTGGGCATCCACGATGCATCATGTTCTACCACAAACTGTTGAATTTTATCTAATAATTCTGGGGATAAATCTGTTTCCGTTTCCATCCTACATACTTCTAACAGAGTAAATGTGATAGGAGGCAAAGTTTCAGATAATAGTGCACGATTTGCATCTATTATTTGAATTAATGATTCCATTTGATTTCGATCGGGGATATCTGAACCCAATTCATCATTGGTGCCAGTTGTAATATCTTCATCGGAGTCAGATTGGTGGCTCTTGATTTTGTTTGGATCTGTTTCATCCACAAACTGTTGCCCGTCTGGTGTTAATTCGTCTTCAGAATCAATCAAATTTTCATTTTTCATAATTCGTTTACCCTCTTTCGTAATAGACGCAACATTGTTGTGGATATCGATTAACTGCAATTTTTGTAAGATATCTCGTGATGCTACAAAATTTATACCGTTTGATATTTGTGCATATGCTAATTCTGGAGTTGGGGCAGCTATAATTTTTGCAAGAATAGCTTTTTGTATTCCTGATAGTTGAATATTATTTAGTATTTGGATTTCGTATAGTAAGTTCATATTAGTATTTATAATAATAAACGATTAATCAGATATTATAGTATTCCCCCCTTTATAAGATGTAACTGTAGTACTATATTTAATGAGTATGCTATAGCATGTCCCTTTTTAAAATAATATTTCCCATTGGTGGGTTTTTTATATAACTTAATTCTAGTCGTTTTTTTATCTTTTATATAATCATTCATTAAGTGTCGTTTTGAAGGACGTATTAATGCCAACATATCTGCTAATTCTTGAACAGATCTTGGTTTTATAATATCAACGATGTCGTAGTGTTGATGTAACTGAAATAACTTTTGTACGACTACAGCACTTTCTAACAAATCCCAATCAGGTTCGGTTGCAATAAGACGTTGTATTTCTTGTTTAGATTCAAAATGATCGAGCAATGATAAATGTAAACAATCTATTTTAAAATACCCTAATTGTTCTGCATCTTTATATGGTATGGCTGCTAATGATGTTATTGGATCAATAGCTATATGCTGTAAATATATTCCTGCTGGGTGTTTAATCAACTTACCATCTTTGACCATTGAAGACCGAATAGCTGTATCAAAATAATTAAGGGGATCAAATTTTGTCTGAAAATCAATATCTATATCCATTATTGTTTTCTCATTTTGTTTACTTGTGACTAAGTATAAAATAATATCAACAGCAAATCAACAAATATATCCTTTGTGTGGCAATATGTTCCAGTACAACCCTCACCCATATGAGTGAGGGTGACAAATTATGCTACTATTGCACCTTCTACTACTACAACCATCCAGTTAGTTCCGTTACTACGGACGATCGTTCGTCCTCCTGCTGCATCCGTTGCCAATGCATAACTATTTGCATGGGTGGTTGCAACGGGGAGGGTTGCAATTGTAAATTCACCAAGATCTGATATCGAGATAAAACTTAAAATTCCTGTGCCGTCGGTTTGTAACACATCCCCCAGCGATCCATCAATTAACGGTAATATATAAGTTTGGCTAGCAGTTAATACTGTTGGTGCTTTGAATCCAACATATAATCCACCAGCGCCTGTATTTGATGCATTATCTAATAATCTCAATTCGCCCTGATCTACTCCTGTTTTAGCACCCTCAATTTCAACCACGGAAGGGATAGTTCCAGCAGAATCCCCAGGTTTAAACGTAATACTTCCACCAATACCAACTCCAGGTGCAACACCACCAGATATAAGTACCGATCCCCCATTAGCTGTACCATCTCCAGTTCCACCAGATAATAACAGATTTCCTCCTGGTTGTACAGATGCTGCTGGAGACACACCACCGGTTATGATTACTGGTCCGCTTGGACTAGCACTTCCAGGAGTGCCTATTATACTGAATATGCCCACTGATAGATCACCACCAAGTACAGGTGTTTGATCTTCTACTATATTAAACAACCCGGGTAAATTTAATAATTGGGAACCGTTTACAGCCGGAATTTTGCTGGCACTATCTAATGCCAGAACATTATTCGGTCCTGTTCCCACATCTAATTGTCCACTTCTTATTTTTGTTGTCATTATATTTCCTTATTATCTGTTATTAAAAATTATATTATACTTATAGTGTATAGACCAATAATTCATCTGTTGCAATTAATGCAACTGCCATTGTTAGTTGACTCGTTCCAGACACGTAATACTTTCCAGATGCAGCAAATCCTACTAAATCTTCCCGCTGTAATATTCCATTTAAAAATACCTGTATATATGATGTAGTCGATGTTTTTGCAGCTGTAGCAACATTAGCAGTTGCAATAACTGTTCCGGTTGCCCCAGTTATATAATCAAATACACTACCGGTTGGAATTTTTGGAGTTGGTTCCCATAATCCGTTAGTTCCGTTATATATTAGTGAATCACCGGTAATTGCACTACCGGATGCAACGTTGTCTATATCTTCCAATTTGGTGCCAGCTACGATTGGAACAGATGCGTAGAATTCCAACACATCAGTGACCACAACAGGAGTTCCTGTCCATGTTATAGATGAATTATTGGTTTCGGTGTAATCTATTCCTTTTATTACCTTCTGTCCATTAACAAACACTAACAGATTATCTGAATTAACCTGATATGTTAATGATATAAACGTAATTAATGGTTGAGTAGTGGTATCTAATCCTGCTTGTTGTTCTCGTTTAGCAACCCCGGTCGATATTAATTCATCAAATGCGATAAATTCAACAATTTCTCCTCCAACAAAAACGGAAGGAGCAATAAAGGTAACAATCTTCGGATTAGTTTCTGTATATGTTAAATTAATAATCTGTTTTACACCATTAACGTATATGAACAGCCGGTTATTATTTGGTGAATATACTACATTATTTAATGTAAATACCGTTTGTGCTGCAGTTGCTGTTTGTGTCTCATACCTAACATTTATCCCAGAACCGGTTCCAACTAATGTCCACTCGTTTATATCATCAAATGCCATAACTTTAGTTCGTTCAGTTCCAGTTTGAATATATACAGCATCTCCAATAGTTCGAGTATTTAACGGATCTATTGTCCACGATGTTGCAGTACTATTCCAAATAAATACATCTCGATCCGCTGTGGTGGTAACATTAATAAATAATACCCTATCTCCGTTGACTAATGTGATCCCATCTATAATTCCGGTTGTTGGGAATGCAGCAGAATTAGCATATGTTGTAGTATCAACCACCCTAACAGGTTCACGCCAAGATGTATTTGCGATAGAATCATCCACATATTTTTTATTAGTGATGATGTTGTCTGTTAGTACTTTGGTTTCATATCCTGTTGGTACTTGTAATGCTCCTGTTGAAACAATAGATAATGCTAAAGTTCCATTTGTTGCAAAACTAAGAATATTTACTCCCTCGCTATATATTCCTGTTGTCTGATTAGACGTAAACGTATATGTTGGAGCCACTGCTGTCTGGTTTGATCCTTTGATCTGACTGTTAACTCGGATATCGCCTGTAACTTCCAGAGATGCTGTAAAATCGGCGCTCCCAATCAAAGTATTCACACCCACCCAACTGTTAGCTGTGTCGACCAATAACCCCGATGTATTGACTGTTAAATCACCAGTCAGTTCTGTGTTACCAACCACATCTAATGTGGCTGATGGTGTAGCTTGATTAATACCTATCTTGCCACCACCAGTTACAAATATTACGTTGTTTGCAACATTGCTATTAATTAATAATGGGTCACCAACAATAGTACTATCAACGAGAATACTTGCTGCTAATGCACCCAATAGTTGAAAATTAATCAATGATGTTTTAGTAGATGGAGCATTAATTAGTAATTGTGCATCCAATCCTGCATCTGCATTTATACCAATTCCATCACCTTCAACTGTTAAGGTTTGAGTTATTGTTGGTACTCCATCATTACCAATTCCTAATTTACCATAAAATTGAGAATTACCTAATGATGTACTTAACAAGTTATTAGTGGTGCTAGTAAATCCTGTATTTGCTGCTGTGCTGTGTTCAACTCGTAATCGTTCTTGACCGTTAGATGATAATACTCGAAATATAGCATCTCCATCGAGCTGGTCTGTTTGTGTCCACACTACTAACCCAGGTTGGTTATTTGTTGTTCCGGGCCATGGAGCAGGTAAATTTGTCTCAGATCCCGTAATGTATATATCAGCATTACCACTAGCACTTTCCGCGTCTTTGAATATCAATGAACCACCGTTGATATCATTATTCGGCGTCCATCCTGTGCCATCGTATACATTAAACCCTTCATTCCCAACCGTAGTATCATACCACAATTGACCCACTAAAGGAGTAGCAGCTGGAGAAACACCAATAATTACGTTTAGTTCGGGTGGGGTATCAGCAGCAAAATGTTCTGTTATGCGTATTAGATTTTCAATTAAATGTTCACCATAATTTAACACTCCCTTACCGGGTAGTTGTAGTGACGATACCGTGTCTAGAATTGTATATGTAATATTACCATATGGTAAGCCTATTGGTAATAAACCATTATCACGAATATTACCATTCCCAACAGGAATAATGGTATATGTTCCATCGAATACTGAGTTTATATTATCTACTGTATAGGTCTTATCCATTATCCCGGACAACGTACCATCAATTACAGCACTGGGTATTACTCCCACTACCGTTATTACTGTATCAGTTCCATTAAATAATGAGCTGGATACTACATAAGTTCCATCATTTCCTGTAGATCCAGAAATAACAAATGATATTCCTGATGTATAATATGGGGTATAATCAACTCCAACTGTAAATTCTTTTGATGTGGTGTTGACCCCAATTATGTCTGGGGTAAATGTTCCTTTTACTGTAAATGCCAATCCAGAAACAAACCGATAAGTCAAATCATCTACCAATGTAAATATGTGAGCAACTAAACTACCTGTACTTGTTCCATCCGTAAAATTCTCAACTGTGGTTATTAATGTATTCCCACCACTGAACAATACGGATTGTACTGTGTATTGTCCGTCGTTTGCTGTAGATCCCATCACCTGAAAAATAAAATTAACTCTAAATATATTTGTAACATCTCCTGCAACTGAAAATGTATTAGTTCCAGGTGTTGCTACAACAATGTTAAATTGTGGTCTTGCCCTTTGTATTAACCGTGGGGTAGATATATTATCGGGCCCATTGGTTTCTAATGGGTGTAATGTAGTAAATATGTTTCCGTTTGATAAATTTAAATCGTATTGTCCTGCCATGTCACCTTCCTGTTAGATTAGGCCCCCATCAGTATCTCCAAGCACAATTGCTTCAATTGTCTCACCACCAACAAATGCTGTAACAAATGTAATTGCGCTTCCAACACGATTGTGTCCCACTTGTTCCGCATAATCATATGTAACACCAACATCTGCTGGTAAAATAGAAAACGTTGGATCTAAAGCGGCTAATAACGGATTTGTTGCTCCATCTTGAATTAATACTGTTGATGTTACTCCATATGAATCACTTATTATTGAAATATCATTAGTGTCTAGCACAGAAATCGAGGTAGTTAATTGGGTATTAATCGTTGCAATTAAATCTTTAAATGTTAGTGCTGACGACCCTAATACACTAACAACACTAACTGTTCCTCCATCGATAGTAACTTGTAATTCATATGTAGTAGTACTCACCAATCCAGAAAGGGTAGAATTAATTACTTGAGGTAATCCTGTAAATGCTATTGACTGCTGTCCAGGGATGCTAGGTATTTTCTTTAACCCATTTACATATATAAATAAATGAAATGTATTAGCATCATGTTCTACTACAGGGATGTTTGTGGTTCCAGCTGTAGCTATTACTATATTACTTCTATTGGTTGTTCGTCTGCGCACTATCCCATCCAATGCATCAATTGCTTCTGCTGCACTAGTTACATTAACAGTAATTAGATCTGATAACATGGTGTTTACATTATGGGTATATGTAATATCTTTTGCTGGATGAACATGACCACTAATAGCAAAATTATCTATATATAACGTTGTTGGAGTAGCACTGTTATATGTTAATTGCAGTCTTCCTACCAACGGAGTATATGTAATTTCTCCAAGTGGTGTAACTATAGGAGCAATTAAATTATCTCGTATATTTCCATTTCCAACAGGAATAATTGTATTGTTGTTAATAGCATCATACACAGAAGTAAATGGTGATACTGTATAAGATCCATCTGTTGTAGATGATCCTTGAACAGTAAAAGTAAATGCTGTAATAAATCGAGGTGATACATCTCCTGCTATTCTGAACGTGTGAACAATAATGCTGCCATCTGCAGTTGCATTTATAATTGGTTCATTAGTAGTAATCAGTGTATCTGTTCCGTTGTAACTGGAAGTTAGAACAGTATATGCTCCATCGTTTCCAGTTGACCCAACTACTTGAAAATCTAATCCCGCACCAAATACCAACGATAAATCACCAGCAATTTGTAAAGTGTTGGTTGATGTAGTTACAGATGATATTATAAAACTGGGACGCGATTCTGTTATCGTATATGGTACCTTATCTACAAACGTATCTAGTGACCCAGATGATATATACGTATCTGTGCCAACTATACCACCTGCAACATCATCAACATATTGTTTATTTGCCCCATCAGTATTAATTGATGGATATAATACATTATGAATAAAATTACCATCAACATCTAAATTATTTTGTATTGTAGTAGCACCAGTAATAATACCACCAGTAATATCAAACTTAGTATTAAACGTGGATTGTATATTACCAACGATACCCGTTAGCGCATTTACTTCTGTTGGTGTTACCGTTACGCCCGTTATGTCCGTTAGTGTTATATTTGACCCCACCCAAAGGCTTGGTCCTGCTAAATTAAATTTTAAAAACTGCCCATCGGTAGGACCCGGAACAGCTACATCGGTTAAATCATTCAACGCTGTTGGAATTATAACTCCGCCAACAGCTGAATTTATTTCATTAATAACATATTGTTGGGTGGCCGCATCTTGTGGATTAATAGGATCACTCAGATTAATGATGGTATTTGTCCCCATATCTAATGTTCCTGTCATCGGCGTAGTTCCATCTGCATGAATATATGCATCTGCCACCGAAACAAAGGTAGTACCATTAAATATTTTTAATTGAGGGATAGCATTATCATACCACACATCCCCAAGTTTAGGAGTAGTTGGTTCAAATGCAGCAATATACAAATCACGAAGGTCCTTCCATTCTGTCCCTGTGTATATTTTAAGCACGTTTTGTGGAACAAATGTGGTAAGATTGGGATCCCCAGTTATATTAACTTTTTCAACTACCCTCTTCAGCCATACAGGAGATAATGGGTGGCTACCACCAGATACACCTAAATACAGAATACCTGCGGTGTCTAACCAGTACTGGCCATCAAATGCATCATTAATTACTATTATTGGAAGAGTTCCAGTACCGGATACAGTTATCAACGTCCACGTTGTAGTAATATCATCCCATACATAGAAACTTCCACCAGTCTCTTGTATTACAGTATTTCGAACATACCACAACTGCCCTGATACAGCATTTTGTGGTTCAGATGCACCAGAGAAATTTTCCATAATCTGAAGAATGTTTTCGGTGATTCTTTCACCATAGTGGGGTGATCCTTTACCATATACGATCAGACTAGTTTCTGCTCCTACTGATGTAGGAGGGAATACTGTCGACGTTGTTGGGAATACGGTACCATTTGTTGTAAATGCCCGTACTTTAAACACTGCCGAAAGTGGGTCTGTTAGATGAATATCATATGACTCTGCCATTAATCGTATCCTTTATACTTAATAATTTTACGTATTTATGGTTAAGGTATAATATAAATTAGGTTTCCTGAGTGATTCTACTTTCAAATAATATTTGAAATGCCATTAACTGTATTTCACTATAATGGGCAAATTCAATAGCATGATTTGCAAGAAACACAGCATTTCCTAGTTGTAGTGGACAACTGCTCTTACACAAACGTTGAACGCAACAGTCCCCACAAAAATCAGATCGATCCGTAGTTATACGAGAAATTGATACCCCACTAAGATTTGTAATGCTTCCTCCTACAAAAGAATTATCTGTATTTTGGCAAGCGTGCACATTTCCTTCTAAATCTAAACTAATTAACCGAGAATCGTCAGCTCCGCAGTTTGACTTAATTAATGGAATAGTTTCATGCCGCAATGATTTAATGAACGGAATTACTCCCAGCCCTATATGAAATAAACTATTTGTTAATAATTTCCCCCGCTTGTTGTATCCTGTGTCACTCATTTGTTGTATGTGTGCTTGCAAGTAGGCACGCAAAATATGCCGGTATTTAGGTATGTCATCGTCTTGTATAATATGATTAGCTGAGTTGCTTACCATATCCTTATCGTATACTCTACCAAGTTCATAATTTAAATTAGTAGGATTTAAATTATTGTTATGCAGAAAGGTACTAAAAAATTGATCTATAGCAAATAAATCATAATTAGTTTTACTGATTACCGTGTTAAAGCTAAATTGTATTTTGGGGTAGCACGAATCTTGTATTCTTCTAAGTATATTAACTTTTTTATGTAAGAATTCTTTACCTCGTAATCGTTCATGTGCTGGTCCATCATGACTAATACCAATGGCCACCGTTCCTTTTAATTTCATCCAAAAATCAACATGTTTATCCATTAGTGGAGTTCCATTAGTTGGAATGTACCACATTAGCCCTTCTCGATCAAATTCTACCATCAGTCTAGTAATATCATTCCAATATAGTAATGTTTCTCCTCCCCACAACTCAATCCGTTCTATACTAGACAAATCAAGATTATTGTGAATTTTTTTTATTAGTTGTAGAATTAGTAAATTACTGGGACGTTCATCTGGGTTTCCAATATCTTTCTGTAAACAATATGCACAACTATAATTACAACCATGACCAAGAGTTATTTTAATGGTGTGTGGATTATTCACTTTTGTGTGTTGTCCAAAATAAGGAGACAATTCATCCTCTGCCGTGGGGTCAATACATGGTAAATATAACCGGCGTTTATTATCATCTAATAACACACTTGACGTATTATCATAATAAAAATGCTGACCAGTTCGGTTAATTCTAAATTTAGTTAGACTCATGGTTGTAATCTATGGGGATTGGTTGTTTAATTACGGATTCTGTTACATTAAATAATGGTACGGGCACGGTAACACCAGTTAACAATAATCCTGCTGGTGTATTATTAAATCCTTCTGTTGCCAATTGTTGATATAGTTTAGAATATGGTTTAAGAACAAACCTAGGAATAAAATTGTAATTTAAGTTGGTGTGTATGTGAGTAGATACATACTTGTAATATTCAAAATATTTATTATCTGTTTGCTTCATTCTCTGACATTCTTGGGCATATGATTGAATTTTTGTTTCTATCATATTATGTATAAATAGTGGAATATTTTCCTGATTGATATTATAAAATGATGTATCTGCCGGAGAAATAATATCGGCCATAGTTAAAAATAATGAGGTAAATTGTAAAAATATAGATTCACAGTGAATTAAATATACGTGATTATCTTCACTAAAATGATTAGTCTCCTGGTGATCAGCACGATCTAAATCAAATCGAACATTTTGCTCCTGGGTAATATCATCATGTAAATCTACAAATATGTTATTGCTTTTCGCCCAATCAATTAATAAACTAACAGCTGGATTATCTTCTACGTGCCCACATAAAATAATTTTGATTTTTTGTATTGTATATTTGTGTAATACATGATTCAACTTATCAATAATGATATTCACAAAAGTGCCATCCTTTTTGTTTAAAAATTCATCACTAAATGATATTTCGTAAATACTTTTGAAGTTTAATTCGTTTAAAATTATATCATACTGTTGGATAAATGCCATGTCTGTCATCGATGTTAATGCCATAAGGTGGCTATGACGCACATAGAATTCATATAATTTCGGATGATTCTTTTTTAAATTATACAAATCGTCCACTGTTGATATAAACTGAAAATAATTAAAAAACTCTATTATTTTGTGTTCTGTTTCTGGTGGGATATCTGATGGGATAAATTGTTTAAATTCCTCATCTGGAATCCAATTATCTTTAACATAACACACTTTACACCCAGCCTTACACACATAACGCTCGAATACAGAAAAAACTAATTCTGACTCTAAATTAGCTAATGAGTCATGTAATATAAAAAACTCTTTGTAGTTTTTACAATCTTCAAAATTTGGTGTTGGTTGCCAGGCACTAGTTGTGTTAATTTCATCTTTCATATTCCGACACTCGTTAGTAAATTACTATGTTGTTTTAATTTTATATTGTGATTAATTATAGTATCCATCATTTTGTAAAAGGTTGTACATGATCCTTTTGGTTGGGTGTCAAATAAGTAATATAAAAATTTAAGTCCACACCCAGACTGCAAATCACAACGCTTGCACGTATCAAGTAACATAGAGTCTTCTTGATCTTTAATATTTCTTGATATTGCAACATTATCTGTTTTCCACCTACCCACTCTAGCACTCTCTACTTTGTACTCTAGGAAATCATATTCTGGATATATATACCCATCAGGAGACAATATTATTTGTTTGTGGTGAGCAAAGTATCCTTTATCTATACTGCTACTGTGACCATCTATTACCACATTTATATGTTGAATATATAACATTTGTATAAATGCTAAAAATGCACCAAAAAATTCGTTTAAATTTATTTGATCTATTATTACTTCAAACTTATCTCCGCCTCTAATGTGTCGTAGTGGAATTAGATCTATATGACTAATGCCAGTCTTTCTGCATGTAGATATAATATTTTGCAGTGATTTAAAACTAAAAACAGCTCGGTCATTTATAGGCATAACATATTGATATTGTACGTGATATACCCCACTATTAACCAACAGTAAAGCGACTTTAACAATATCTACCTCTGATCTGTTTATTTTTTGAAACATGAAATCGTAACTTATACTAATAATTAGCTGTTTATTCCATTTATCAATAAACGATTTATGTTTTTCGATTAAGCTGCCATTTGTTTGAATGAAGAACTTATATTTATTTCCGAAATCTGATACAAATTGGTCCATAAAGGCATCGATAAATTTAATATATACGAATGGCTCTCCACCATGAAAGCTAATCATCTGCACTTCAGAATCACCAGCTAATACCTGGTGCATGAATATTATTATCTCTTCTATACCTGACATCATCTGCCCACCGATTGTGTTTTTGATGTAATCTCGGTCACAATAAGTACAATCAAAATTGCATGTATTCCCTACATATATACTAATATCGTGACACCCAACTAATACATTATTCATTTAAACTTATCTCCCTTTGGGTTAAGAATAACTAAATGTGTCAATGTTAGATAAAATACCCGTTTAGTGATATCGTCAATGTTACCAGGTTGTTTACTTGCTTCATTTTGAATATTATTAATATCAATATATTGAATATAGAATTCATCGATGGATATCCCTTCACTGATATTATTAATCTCATCAAAATAATTTTCGATGTTGCCCGCTATATAATCTTTGTTGTGTATATGCAATATAAAAAATTTAAGTATTAGAGTATATTTGGGTAATATATTCATCATGTCACGTAAATAATCTTCAGGTAAATGCACACCAGTATAATATTTAACCATTAGATATATAATTGATTTGGCAAATATAACCTGCTCTCCTTGCTGTCCCACAGATGTTGACAGATGGGTAAATTTGGTAATAAATGATTTTTTTACAATATCATTTTGCAGTGTTAGAAATAATTTAACAATATCTTGACACATATCATCCGGACGAAACATCTTTCCGTCTCCGGAATCTAAATTACCAGCTGGACACTGATAGCATAACCCTGAAAGTTCACACGTCTTACACTGTTCGTTGTCTTCAAACATATTATCGTATTCTTGTTGAAACGTTGCATATCTGTCCACGTATATTACGTCTGTTAGTATATTTCCCAATATAGTATGCCCAACTGTCTCTTTGTGGTTAGTAAAAAAATAACACCCCGAATAATCTCCACTGCCATCCACTGCAATCATATCAGATCCAATCATACAATTGCTACCTTTTTTCATTCCTACCCCTTCAGAAAATTGAATTTCAAAATTAGGAAAAAATTCTAATGCAGTAACTATATCCTGGTGTAACTTATTCCACGAATCTTCCGGCCACTTTATAAATCCGTCTACTGAACTCATTGTTAGTGGGTGAATTACCATTGTCCGAATACCCTGATCATATATTTTCTGAATAAACGACAATAATTCTGGGGCTGTTTCAATAGATATGGTGCACCGAATACTTACATTGTGTTGATCTTTGAAATATGTAGGTATCAACCCAATATGATGAATTATATTATCAATTTTTTCTTGGCCTATTTGTCTGTGATCTATATTTGCATTGATGGTGTCAAGACTTATGCTCATCTGTGAAAATTTATGAGAGAAATATTCAGATATAAATGCCGAAGTTAATAATATTCCATTAGTAATCATACTAATATTTATTTTGGCTCTGTTTGCTTCCAGTTCAATATGATATTTACGGATGAAATCTAATATTAACTGAGAGTGAATTAATGGTTCTCCACCAAAAAACTGAAACATTTTTCCTTCATTATCGTTGACGTTAAATTGAAAGTCATATATAAGTTTAAGGGACTCTGGAGTAAATCTACCAAAATCTCTGTTGTGTTGTTCATAACAATAATCACAACTAAGATTGCATGCATTAGTTAGTATAATATTTACGTGTTCAAGATTTTTAAAATACTGTGTTGTTGTTGATAATATATCCACCTTTTCGGTTGATGTTGGAATAACAGATATTTGGTTATTTAGTTTATCATTTCCGTTGGGGGTAATGATATGAGATGAAGTAGTCTTTAACGTACCATTTTTAGAAAATGCAACAGATACAGAATGGTCTTGAATACGTTGACGTTGGGAGGTAGACAATATTCGCTTCATTATTAAGTATTCCTAAGTAAATCTTAAATACGGTGAATAATAAAACTAAATTCGGGATTCTCCAAATGTGCTGCATCACAAAGATGGCCAAGTTTAGGTATTATTTTTACATATCCTATACTATTTGTTATGTTAATGTGTATCCTATTTTCAATTACAGTTGTGCTAAAATTAGATACTACATCGATATTTATGTTGCTTAATTTGTCGGTAATGTTGTTAATTTTAAAAATGTTATGTGGGTGGTCAAATAATGAAATTACTAGTGGGGACGCGGTAGCGAATATAGCATCATTAATTATCACGTTTCCATCTGTTACGGTTGGCGTAAACAAATTATCTTTTATTGTGCCGTCATGGTCTGTAATTTGTCGATATTCTGTATCATTATTAACAAAATCAAAACCTTCCCCAATTTTGGTAACATGAGAATCTGTAATTAGATAATATACCGGTAAGTTATCTAATTTAGATAGACTAAAAAAAATAATAGTATCAACGTGGTTCTTTGTGTGTATTGGTTCTTTTGTTTCGGCATTTATTAGTTGGTTATTTGCATCTCGTACAATAAAAATGCTATCGAGTAATAAGTGACTATCTTGTATCGGTTCTTTAGTTGTAATAATACCGAATAATACAATTCCATATTGATCAGCAGCAACGCGCATAGCATCCATATCAATTGGTCGAAATTTTGAAATATCGTTTGGTGGATTGTTGGGGTTAATTAAAAAATGGGCCAACGCTACAGGACAATCAGTAGATGTGTTAGAGTTGTTTTTATGTAAATGTAATGCAACATCTGAACTGGTATAATAATTAAGAGTTGTGGTATTATTGGAATTTATGGGATTGTTAAATGCTTCCATTACATCAGCAAACCCATTAACTATATAGTTGCCTTCTTTTAACAGAATAATAGACTTCATAAAATTCCACGAGTACAATTACAATTACAATTACAATTACATGCTGTACTATAATCATCGTAAAATATATGCGTGTGATCTGTCAAGTCATCTAATATGGCTAACATAGCTTTAAATGTTACATCATTAATATCTGCTTGAATTACTACATCATTAACTGCAGGTTTTGATGTAGTAACAGACTGTAGTGAATCTCCTACGTATGTTGTCATATGATAATAGTCTCCTTATTACGCCACAGCATCATTAATTAGGTGTGTGTGCACTCTTATTTTATTTATAGCAAATATTAATTTATTTACCTTGGCAATCGTAATATCTGTATCGGATATAAAATAATCACCTAAAGGATATTGACTACCACCAGCTACCTGTGCAGAATACGATGTTATGTATCTGCCTGCTGTTCCATACTTTGTAACATTACCACCAGTATCTATTCCAATTAAATCTGTAACTCTGTGGTAATGGGTATTCCACTCATTTAATACTGATATCATATCGTTGAGCCACGTTGACCGAATAGGTCGTCCAAGTTGGATATTAGTGTATATTAAATTTATAGTATTCTGTATCCAAGCTTCCCCCAACTGCACTTCCATGCCAGATGTTGTTCTTGCAATTTGTGGCATTATACTAACTCCTATTAATTATATATAGCTGGGAATATTTGTTTCCAAGTTCCAGGTGCATTAGCAATGTAAATTATACCAGAAACAACCGCAATATCTCCGGATTTAGCTGATCCTGATAAACTGGTATATATTTTAGGGGATGACGTTGCTGTACCATTAACAAGTGCAATCTCTGCATCAACATAATCTCTACGGGCTAATGAATTTGCTCCAGTTGATTGTGGTTGTGTAGTATATGGTGCTCCATCCACCCCACTCAACCAAAATTCACCATGTATCGTTGATCCTGTTCTTGCTGATAGTAATAAATTTCCATTATTTGGGTCAATGTATACAATACCACGAGTAGTACCAGTTGAATCTAAAAAATCTACTTGTGGATTTCCTGTTCCAGTAGTTGGTTGTAATGATAATAGGGGAGAAGCACTACCACCAATAGTTAAATTACCAGTCATTTGGCGTGTTCCATCCAATGCTACAGTAGTAGTATCAACATAATCCCTACGAGTTAATGAATTTACTCCAGTTGATTGTGGTTGTGTAGTATATGGTGTTCCATCCGTTCCTGATACGCCAAATCCCCCTAACATGAGACCTGCAACATCCTTTGTGATCATCTGCAGATCATTTGTAAAATTAGTCCTAAAAATACCCCGAACGTTACCTGATACATCATTTAATACTATTTGTGGCCATCCTCCGGTTGTAGTTGGCTGTAAGAACATACCTGGTGATGCACTACCAGTGATAGTCAAATTACCAGTCATTGGAATTACACCATCTATTTGAACATATCTATCAGCCGAAGATAAGAATGATGTTCCATTATATACTTTTAATTGGGGGATTGTTGTGTCATACCATATATCTCCTGTAGTTGGAGATGCTGGGGCAGTGCTTCCAGATGATGGAGCGCCAGCGAACTGAAAGCCCACACCATCAACGAAGGTCATCAATTTATTACGAGATGTATTAAACCAAGATTGTCCATTTACTGAGTTATTAATACCGTTACCTGCCCCAAGATCATATTTATCTTTTGGTAACACAGGATTGATAGCAGGATCGTATGTTCCAGCTCCAGGAACAAATCCATTAGGGTTGTCGGTTCCAGGCAGGAAATCATTTAGTACTTTTTCGGGGCATGCAAAATTTTCAGTTATTCTAAATAAATCTTCGTTGACGCCTTCTCCATACTGTATGGTTCCTACTCCATATAACCGTAAATCTGAAGTAGTTATTGGCTGTCCAGGGATGTTATCTGGTGCGCTGCCTCCAGGTCCATTCAACCCGCCCGGAAATATGGTGAAAACGCCGGTGCCGGCAGTGTTATTAATGATATAAAGTGTGGACATTCAAAGAGCTCCTGTCTAATTTGTGGGTATTTATTAGTATAAATTAACTGTATGACGTATTTATACTAACGGTACCAACTTATAGATTTAGTTCTTTGATATACGCTCGAATGTTTTTGATTGTTTTTGGATTATCCCGAAATCGCTCATTCCAATATTTAAATTTAATAATGCTGTTTATTATTGTTTTTTCTTCTGTGGACGTTTTAGTTATATAAAATTGTTTAAATTTCCCACTATTAAGCAATATCCACGGCGATAGTTGGCGTCTACGCAACAATAATATTAGTTCATTTGTTGTGATAACCGTAAATATGTTTTTTACTGAAACATGTAGTCTCTTTGCTTCGTCGAACAAGGTGTCGATTGATATGGCAATTAATTTGGTTGGTTTTATTTTACGATCTAAAAAATCTAAATATTTTATATACACAATATCGTTGGTCCACATAGATGGAGGTAACTCTTTTTCTTTCATTAACCATATAAATGCTCCAATATCCACCAAATGTACCTTTTGGGAATATACTGCAAATCGGATAAATGCATTAAAGAACTTAGATTTAATAAACGCCTTGTTATTAGGAGTTGATCGGTGATATAACTTCATCCACGATTTATAAAAGGACCATGCTCGTTGTCCTTCATTAGAGTGAAACTCTTCTTCGCGTATCATTCCCTTACATTTATGAGTGATAAATCTACTTTCGTATACAAAATGATGCCCACAGTAAGTACAATGATAATTTGTTTCTGTCACTTGATTCTTGCCCGTAATTCTTTTTTGAGATCCTTAATTTCTGGTAGTTGAAGTCCTTGTTGTTGCGCCATTGTTGATATGTCATCATTAGATAATAACGAAAGACTATCAACTGCTTTGGTATAATTATAATTATATGCTGTTTTTATAATAGTAACACAAATTGGCAGTGAATTTGATTTGGCAGATTTTCTTTTATTCCACGTATATCGTGTGCGTCTTCCTGGACTACTAGCTATTAAAATATCCATAAGCAACGTCTTGTGACCAGATAATGAAAATACCCACTTATTAATAAATTGATTTAATATTATTATTTGTTGCTCATTAACAATACCACCCATCCACTTCATCAGCACTACAGGCTGCAATGTTTTTTGCTCTTCTATTGATAGAGAATCATAAAAACCTCGATTTTTTACGTTTATGCTATTTAGAATTTCAAATATATTTAACTTATGTTTTGTTGCCATTGTCAATAATACTCAAGCGTTTTTCACAAAATCTACATGTTACTGCATTATTATCTTTTACTAAATATTCATATGGGTGTACACATTCATTGTTCATTACTTTTCTGATATTATTAATCTCATCCATTATCGGTGTTTTTTCTTCTTTGATTATTGTTAGTATTTTATCTTCAATTGGGCGTAAAGTAGTAATTAACCTAATCATTTTATCTAATTTACGTGTCCATGAGGTCTTTTCTGACCGATTAGCCCGATTAGCTATGGCTTCTAATTGCGTCCGCAACACATGTTGATCGTCCGTCTCGTTTTCCGGTTTTCTTTTCCTTGACATTATACACCATCCATAGCATTATCAAATGAATGTAACTGGTTGTCGTGTTGATCATTAAGGTTCATTGGAGTTAACCCCAACGAAACAGGCTGACGCATTAAATAATCTATTGTATTTTGTTGATGTTTTGTTGTTTGTTTGCTGCTATACTCATCTGGTATGGCGTGTACTTCTTGTTGCACATGTATTGTAGCTATCTGTTGATTCATTGTAGCTATCTGTTGTTTTATCTCAGCCAATACAGACATTATAACTGACATATCAGATGGTATTGTAGTACTAACCCTAATACTAATATTACCTGAACACTTCATCTCAGTTTCAGATAATAAGCTATTATTGGCAATATCACTATCACCTTGTGCATCATCTATTACCTTTATTCCGCCGATCTTGGTATCAGTTGGTATTGGTGTCGATGTGTCAGTATTTGTATCATATGCTTCATCAACGTTTAGTTGAGCACTACCATACTTTTGTTGTGCATTCCAATTAGATGGTGCTTCATGTATACTATGTGATTTGTTCATTATTTTTCCTACTCCTTTTATATATTACCCCCCAAATGATGGGAGTTATGGTTTTATGGTTTTATGGTTTTATATATTTCAGTGCCTGTTGTAGTGGCTCCCCTTGCATTCTATCATCAAACAGTAATTCAATAATATCATCATTAATTGATGAACATGATATAAACTGGGTACCTGGTGGTAGCCCATCCACCAATATGTTATTCTTCATTATACTTGGCGTAAATATATCAGTGAGCATTTCTGGTGTTATTTTTATTTTAATCATGTTATTATTCCTTATTTTATATATTTCAATTCTATGAACATAGCCGCCGCATTTATCTCGCTATCTGCACAAATACTGTGATTGTATAAATATTTTGCAATTATTATTATTCCTTCCTCCCACCTATGCACATCCTTAAACTTTTCAGATTTGTCTAGATTATCATATAAAAACCGGTATATATCTTCCCATTCGTCTTGTAACACATTAGTACAACAAATTTTCCGGGCTCCTACCCAGTTATCTGTTGATATCATATCAATTAGCTCAAATTTATAATCTCTGTCGGTATCAACCGAAACTAAAGAGCTAAGCACCCCATTATTTGAATTTTGTTGTAATAGATTGATTATCTTCCTTACGTCTGGATACCCCGTAGCTACATACTGATCAACTAACTCAATCGACCACTTAACGTGTTCTTTTATTAATATATTGGCAACAAATTCGGTAATCTTGTTCATGTTCCCTTTAGTGAATCTGAAGTGTTGAAATCGAGATTTTAATGGTCCGATTATTTTATGTTCATAATTACAGGTAAATATGAATCGTGCCTCTTCACTATATTGTTCCATCATATTACGTAATATCGATTGACTAGATTGAGATAAATAATCAGCTTCGTCCATCAATACAATTTTAAATGTTCCAACTGCATATGTTCGTACAAAATTCTTAATCTTATCTCGCATAATGTCTACAGAGTTTTCGTCTGATGCATTTAGAATTAATACATCTAGTTCTCCCAACTGTAGTTCATTTATAATAATTTTCGCTAAGGTAGTTTTACCTGTCCCTGCTACCCCAGAAAACAGTAGATGTGGAATTGTTTTATCTCTAATCATCCGCTCAATAGATTCACGATGAGACTTATCCTGAAATATATATTCATTAATATGTTGAGGTCGATATTTTTCTACCCACAGCGAATGATTTGAACTCTGCATACGTTTTTACCTTGATATTACATAATTACAATTAATAATTATACGATGGAACTAACAAAAAAACAACGTCGGGTATATGAGGTTTATATTAACGCCTGTAGTGTTTTAATAATGCGGCCAATTTGTTCCCGTTCTCTAGTAGTTAAGTGGTCGTCAGATTGTTTGGTTATGAACAACTGAAGCGTATCATTAATATTATCGGTGATGTTGTACGTTGGAAATAAAATACGTAAGGTGTCAATGATGTCTTCGGGTTGATGTTCATCTGATGCCTCAACGTTGGGTATACCTTGGGTTGAACTAGACGATGAGTTAGATAAAGGATCAATATCAAAATTTAAATCATCTATTGGTTCAATCAAATCGTCTGTTGAAAATGAGAATTCTTCAGACTTATTTTGGGTATTATTATCCAACGATACGCCCGATGATATGCGCTTATTTGCCTGTCGTTGCATTAGCGCATTATTAGTTGCAATCGTTAATGTAACAGCTAACGGATCAAATACAAAAATAATTAATAATATCATCCATTTAGTAGCTTCATCTACAGTACAATTAAATGCTTTAGCAATATAGATAATGGGACCAACCTTACCTTCCTCTGATATTTGGGTAGTTTTTAAATCTCGTATACGTTGAATGATAATGGGAATACGTGCATTTATCTTACTTGTTTCAGGAGATAATTTATCAATTAATTCCATCCGTTTTGTAATATAATTTGGACTAATGGATGCTATTATCCCATCAATTTGTTTTTTTCGGTCCTGTAATGATATTTTTTCATTTTCTAGAGAATTAAGCTGGGTGGTGATATCTCTCAATGGAATAGTGTCAGTTTGATATCCTTTTGATAGCTGTCCAAATATACCAGCAGATGTTATCAACATTAATCCGAATATAGCTGTTATTAAATATGTTTTGGTAATTATAGATATCGTATTCCAAAAGCGATATGTATATGAAGCTGCTACCAATTTACCAAACTCTAAAACACTTCCCATTACTATTACGGCTAATGACGTACCAGCAAATATGCTAGATAATCCAACTACACTAAACCACGCCGCTGTTCCAGCTATGGAGAATGCCGATAATGCTAAAATTATTATAAATCCCATGATATTACCACTGTGTAAACAATGTATTTATGGTAACACTATGATAATATACCTACTTTATTGATAATACACACAACAATATTATCAACCTATATCAAGATACGTCTATTGCAAGAATGCTATCTTCGTCAGTTCGCCAATATTTAATTCCTTCTACTATGATACCCACGGTCCATTTTAATGGCTCAATTAATATTCTATCTCCAATTTTTACATCTATTACTTTATGACCAATTTCAGTTACATGTCCCCACTGTCCTTTTTTGGTAGATGCATCAAAACTTTGTTCTGCTTTCCCCAAATCAAATCCCCATTTGGTAATTTCCTTGAATTGTGTCCGAGATCTACCACCGCTAGTAGAGGATAATACGTCCGTCTCAAATCTAAACATAATATGATTTCGTAATGGTTTCATGTTTACTCCTTGGTAATTTTCTTTTTTTGTGTTTTTGGTCGAGCATTTTGTTTAGTAGTTGATGTTAAACTTTCAGCATCTACTGTAGTTTCTGGTGGAATTATTTTAGCAACTTCACCCTCAACAGATGGTAATTGTTGATCAACATTAATGTCTTTAGTTGCCCGGTCAACTAATCCTTGGGGTATTTTTTTTCGGATGGTCCGTCGAAGGCGTCCTTCCACAAAATTCCTACGTGCCTGTACATCTATTGAAACAGGCACAGCTGCCATCTGTTCTTTTATTTTAATTAGGTCGAAATCGACTATTTCGCCTCTTGCACTTTTTCCTTTTACTGTCATGTTCTAATCTCCATTATATCGCAAAAACTCACTAATATCTAAGTTATATTCTTCACTATCCACATCATGTACCCCAATAATATATAATAAATATGATGATACAGAACTTCCTCTGCCTACTCCCCATACTATATTTTTGTTACGCAAAGTATGTATGATATAAATAAGAACTCTCAATACCGGATATAACTTCATTTTTTTATATAGTATTAACTCATTTGCCAATCTAACCATCTTATGTTCACGTGGAGGAGAGTATCCTGCTTGTTGTTCATGTTTAGTGAATACTTCAGTTACGTATGGTTCAATCAATAAATCCTTAAATTCAGATGGTATTGTCCATGACATATTATTTTTTCTAATATCCCGTTTAATTTGAATTTGTTCTGTTGTGGGAACCAATAAATTAAATTGGATAATCTTATCTGATATAGTATCTACATATTTTCCTGCCACAGGTACTCCACTTATTGCTAATGACAGTAACTGATCACATGGAATAGTTGAATCCCCATCTGAATATAATATACGGTCAACTAATTTAGTATTAAGCAAATGAACTGGCGTCATCTGATGAGCTATCCGGAGTTTGAGGAGAATTGCCCAATAGTGCTTTTGCTGCAGGGGACATTTCTATATTGGTTGGTAGTACAGGAATACTGGACGGTACCTGAGGTGGCATTCCTATATTAGGAATAATATGTTGTCCTGATTGTATTGGTTGCATCTGTGGAGTTGGTATGGTAACTTCAGTTAGTATATTAGCTATACGTTTTCGTATTTTTGCCCATTGGCGACTATCTGGAGTCCATCCCTTTGGTTGCAATTCTTCCACACCATCCAACCACGCCTGAAATTCTTTTAATGTTTGTGTTACTATTTTTTTTGCTGCCATAATATTGTTCCCTAAATTAATTCTCCCATAGTACAATTCTTTAAATATTTATTATATGAATCAGATGGTGCCACATTAATCCACCGATCTGGTGAAATTGGGTGACATAACATCTGGTGTTTATTTAATGCTGGCCCAATAATTTTAAATGATGGAGAAAAATCTGTAACTGTCACCACAGCTAATTCACCATTACATAAATTTGGACCATACACCATGGCTGTAAATTCCTTCCCAGATAAATCCCCTATTGGGGTAACATCCAACTGATATGTATCATCGTCCACCACTAACATGTTCCACATCGATGGAAGTACGAATTTAAAATCGTTTATCATAACCTCCAACGCAGGGACAATCATCTCTTCTAGCCCAACAAACTCAGTTAACGTATAGTCCATTATGTTGAAATCTAACACCCAAAAATATTCTGTTGGAGTTGGTGTGTATATGCTATCTAATAATATAGCGTTTGAATCTTTATCGAATACTAACATTTTGGTATTATACCTCTAATTATAATAGGTGTCAACTAGTAAATTCTAATTTAATTTTTCCACAATCCCATATACGATAAAATCCAATATAAGCCATCATTTCTCGTTTAGATGTCATGGCAGGTAGTTCTGTTATTTTTATTAATTCTTGTTTCGTATAAATTCTTCGGTGATGCCTATCTTTTCCATTGGTCCACCATACAGTCGGTTTTGTTTCGTGTATTTTTACAAACCCAATATAATCTTTAACCAACCCATTAAACCACCTACGGTCTACAAACGCAATTACTTTAGCATAATGTTTATTGCTTATAGCATAAGCAAACATTTTGCTCCCAAGACCTGGATTATTATTTTTATCCGTAACAAATCGCCGTAATTCTATCACATTTTTACTTGAATGTTCATTATTCTGTCTACCAAATACCATCACTCCAACTAACTGATTATCTTTATTGAATGCTCCTATCCTATAGTTACCTGGTGCACCAGCATTCAATAAGTGATATTTATCTAAAAATTCCTTTGCTTGTTTCCATGGAATTTCCTTTATTGTTGTATTTCTAGCAAATACCCCTTTTGGAGAACGTCCCAATAAATGCCGGATAGTACTTTTACATTTATCGTTATAATCTCGCCACTCATCTTCAAAAATTTGAACTAATCGTACCCCCACTCGTTCACATGTTATATTTTTATTAAGGTGGTATGTTGCATTCTTCCCAGCACGTTCACTATGCCAAAACAATCCATTGTACTCAAAAGCCAAATTGTATTCAGGTAAATAGATATCCAATTCATGGGGAGATATTACTGTACGGTCATTAGTTTTGATTTCCACCCCGAAAGATCGAATATATTCTTGTAATTCTAATTCCCCCTTTGATGTAAAATAATGTGCTGTAGTAATATTGAATTGTTGCATTCTGTGTGCTACAGTAGTTGCACTTATTGCCAATTGCGATGCAATATCCAGTTGAGTTTTTTTATTATCGTGGTGTTGTGTTATTAGCCATCGTTTGTTGGATAATTTATTTTGAGTATCAATAGATATATGAGAATTCATCCAATAAGAAGATCCAAATTTTTTCATGTTTGTTTTTTTAGTCCGGTCCACTTTACATTTAGGGCATCCTTGCCTCCCTGACATGTGAGAATTAACAGTCTGTATAAATTCACCGTGTATGGGACAACCGATTGGTACTTTAGATGTTGAATATACGGCATTATCCCATCCCGAATAATCATATTTATTGTGATGAATAATACTACACTGATCTATAAACGTCGTTTTATTTTTTTTATTTACTACAGATATACTATCTTTCTTGCATGCTGGACATCCACACCCTTGTAAGTGACTGTTTATTGTTTGTTTAAATTTGCCATGTATGGGACAAATAATTGGCACTTTAGAAGTTGAATAAACGACATTGGCCCATTCCGAATAATCATATTTGTTATGGTGTATCTGGTGTGATTGAATTATGAATTGACTTGTTGTTTTTTTTCGGGTATGTCCCAATCGATCATTGTGACATTGCCTGCACCCATGCCCTAAAATAATATGATTTTTTATACTTTGCATAAATATCCCATGAGTGGGACAGCTAATACTAACAGTGTTATTTAATGATATTGTACTTGGCCACAACGAATAATCATACTTGTTGTGGTGAATGCTATTAGCTTGTATTTTACGAGCTTCGGTGCTTAAACGTTTACTCATTGTATTGTATTATATGTTTTTTGAATTTATACTTTGCTTCATTATAATATTTTGTACGTTCAGTTTGGTGTTTTTTTGAATATTTTAAATCTGAACATATGTCTGTTACGTGTACTGAATCTTTATCGGGAGCTTTTCGTAATCCCCTACCAATTGTTTGAATTGTTCGAATAAAGGATTTACCCATATCGATATATATAAGGTTGAATATTCGTTTAATATTCAAACCGGTACTTGCTATGTTGACAGTTGCAAAAACTACAATATTATCGTTTGTTTTAAATAAATCATATGCTTTTTTTCGTACAGCGGTCTTATCGGCACCGTGTAAAAATATTGATCCTTCAACTAGTTTTGCCATTTTTTTACCAACAGATATTCCATTTACCAAACAAAATACATTGCCAAGTTTTTCACTTCGTTTATCGACAATATAATCTGCTATCCACTGTAGTCTTTCTTTTTTTGTTTGGAGATATCGTTTTTCAGATGCATAGTCTGGAAAATAACTATTCTTAAATTTCCTATATGTCATAGTTTTTCCAGGATTTTCTAATTGCCACTCTTCCTGAAAATCTGTTACCCATTCTGCAAACTCATTCGTGAGATTATCACTTAATTGTAATACATCAATGTGTAATTTAGCTAGATATCCCGCTTCCTGTAATGTGTGAGCAGGTATATTATATTGTACGTTACCAACTGCTATTCGTACTGCCATTGCATCTGTTTCAGCTTTTGGTAGTGTCCCTGTTACCCCGAATCTAAACGGAACTTTTTTTGCATATTCGTTTAATAATTTAGATAATACGGATCCTCTTAAACCATGACAATTCGATACAATTATTCCGTTGGCAATATAGTTGTGATTTGTATTAACATGTAAATTATAAGTAGTATCTGGAGTAGCTGTAGATATCCTTGTTAATAATTTTGCTGAACGTGTACTTAACTGAACGATGGAGTGGTTTCCATTTAAATTTTCTACTTTAACATATCCATCTTTAGTTAATACTTCATGATTTCCTGTAATTTGAAGTATATTACCATCAACAAATTTAACTTCATATGTTGGCGATAATGATGATGATTTTAAATTTATGTGACACTTTACAACAACATCTGGATGAAATTGGCCAGTTGATATATCGTAAGATAATATGTGATCTCCAGGTACAATATCACATATCCGTTTATCTGATCCATTTACCATCGTTATTAACGTATCAGGGGCTAAACACTCATCAACTATTATTACTTTAAAATCCTGAACTATATTTGGATTATTTTGCAATGATTGCCACGTTGATACTACATGTTGATGATTGATATCCTTTCTATCGCCACTGTATTCTCCAACATCTATTCCAAAAAACGAATATTCATCGTATGTTTGATCTGTTATACTTTTATCTGGCACAATAATTAAAGAACGATGCCTACCAGCTAATTCAAATGATTTTGCTAATGCTGCAGACATGCTGGTTTTTCCAGACCCCGTACCTGCTAATCCAACACCACCACCATTGCTTATTAATTTATTAACCATATCAACTTGGTATGGTCGCATTACCCATGGTTTATTTGTATCTTCTTCAATTATATTACTAAAAAAGTTTTTATCTATAAGGGGAGGAGTCACTAAATGATAATTTTCTCGCTCATCTATCATTGTTACCGAATAACCAAGACGAAATATGCGTGGAAGAATATCATCTAATAGATTTACGTACGTCTTACCTGTTTTGTGGAAATATCTAATTTTTCCATCCCACGACCCAAGTTTAAATTTGGGATTAAAGAAATGGTTTGGTACGAATGCTGCATATTCTTCAAAAAAATATGATGTGTGGTCAGGGGATATCCCGGTAAATACACAATGGACTTGATCCAATATTCGCAACGTAACTTTTTTAATCATTTAATTTATTTCTGCATCCTCTAATGATGAAACTCGTATACGAGTGATATTATTTAAGGCATACCCTCTGGCCCTCAACGATTCCACTACAGATACGTATTGATCGTATACTTCCTTAGCTTCCAATAACACTTGATATGGTATAATATATGCTGGTTCAGCATCAATATATTTGTCTTTAGCTCTATCGTTTAGTGTAACCATATTATTCTCGGTGTAGGATTTATATAACTTTCCTCTGGCTTCTTTAACTTTCATAGATAGGAAATCTACTATAGTTGATAATTCTACCCGTCTACTATCATAATAATGTAGCCAACTTGGATTTTCTCTATTTGCTTTTTCCAAATTAGCCCCATCTAAATTAATTTTATCATAGAATCCTTTAAGCTCCTTTTCGTAATCTGCCAATATTACAGGAAGATTGCAATTGTCTATTCCTAACGATTGTATTCTGCTCAATTTACTGTCCTTCTTAAATCTAAACCATATAGTTTTTCTTTTTGTTCATCTGATAATGTATCTAAATCAAATTGATATTCATCGTTGTTGTATGTTTCAGTATTGTGATTATTTGTTGTGGTCGTATCTTGGCCTGTTGGTTCTGTTAACTGGGGTTCTTCATTGATGGCTGTATGTAGTTGGCTTAAAAAATCATACACTGCTTCTGATTTTTGTTCCTTCACCACAGATAAAGGTATACCAATACGTAATATCCGATCATAATATTTACAATTTTCGTCAGTTACCTTAATCATCTCTCCATCTAATATAACTGTGTCTCCTGCTTTATATTTTACAATTCCCACCAACATTAATAATTCTTCAAATGTTGACACGTCTTCCCAATAAAAAATTCCTAGTTCATAACTTGGATCTGTATGTACTAAAAAATCCTGTATACCATCTAACGTATGACTTATACGATCAAATATAATATGGGTTTGATCATTGAATAATTTATCTCTTTGGGCTATCGTTGTTTTAATATCAACCATTTAGTGTTTACTCCACATAAGTTGTTGTACTTGCATTAATAAATTAGCGGCAAATTTAATATCTGGCCGTTTCCGTAATTTTGTTTTGGTATACCAGTGTGTTCGAATTTCATTATCCACCGATGTAGCATATTTAATAATTTCGTCATATGACCAATCTCCATTACGAATAGCCAATAATTCGTCTGCATCTGGACGTTTAACAATAATCTCTTCGTCGCGCAATGCCTCTACTCCCATTCTCAATAGACGAACAAGATGCATAGCGTGTTTGGTATCATATCCGTGTTTTTTTTCTAATGCACTTCTAATTACATTTCGATTCTTTTTCCATTCCCAATAATGTTTAAACTTATCGGTAGCAATCAAATATTCATCTTTATTAAATCGTACAATAAGTTCTACATCCCCTAAGCTTTCCCTAGACCCTTTAAAATCTGCGTTTAAGTGACCAATAGAATTGAATAAATTATGTTTAGGGTAAGCATATACCCCAAACACATTACTCCCATATGATATAAGAACATTATTTGTATTCCAATTATTAATATCTATATGTAATTGTTTGTCTTTCCCGAAATACTGGAGGATGGAGATAAAATCTTTTTGTTTAGGTGGGACATCACTTTGGGGATTTGTCAACCACTTATTGTGTCCTTTAATTCTTTTGAGTTGGGAAATTGCATATCCACTTGTGGTAAATGCAACTTTCGAAGATAATAATGCATGGCGGTTGTTCCGCAATAGGTCATATGCTGGAGTCCGAAAAACAATGTCTTCGTCTGATACCCATAATTGTTCTATGATATTGGGATTACAATCGAGACACAATTTCATGAAATGAGCTAACTCATAATACTTAGTATCTTCTTCACTAGCGTCAGTTATTTCTCGGACGGGGAAAAATGGAGTCAGTATATTGATTGGATCTCCACAAAAAATCCCACGAAAATCAACATCAGATGATGATATATTGGTGCCATATGCAATGGATCCAGCATAATGCTTTACTATCATATTATCTGATATTAATTCGTCAGTTGTTTTAATCTTCATTATATAATATATCCTGAACTGTGAATATTAACAATATATTATATCATTAATATTCACATAAGACAACAGACACTATCGTTGCCACAATAATTTTATTTTACCAGAATCATATATTCTGTAGTATCCGATTGCTTTTAACATTTCACGTTTTGATGATATATCTGGGAAATTATATTCGTTGATTAACATTTGTTTAGTTTTAAATCTACGGTACATTCGTACCGTCCCATTTGTCCACCACACAGCAGGTAAAGTGCTAGATACTTGTTTAAACCCAATGTAGCTTTTTACTAAACCCGTAAACCACCGACGATCAACAAAGGCAACAACTTCATCGTATTGTTTGTTATTTATCGCATATTTAAACATCTTACTTCCCAACCCAGGATTATTTTTCTTATCTGTTACAAACCTTCGTAATTCAATTCCGTTGCTCCCTTCATTATTCTGTCTACCAAATACCATCACTCCAACTAACTGATTATCTTTATTAAATGCTCCTATCCTATAGTTACCTGGTGCACCAGCATTCAATAAGTGATACTTATCTAAAAATTCCTTTGCTTGTTTCCATGGAATTTCCTTTATTATTGTATTTCTAGCAAACGTGCCTTTAGGTGATTTCCCTAATAAATGTCTAATTGTATCTTTACATTTTTGTTGTTGATCTCGCCACTCATCTTCAAATATATGGATCAGCCGAATTCCCTTCTCGTCACACATTTTTGTCTTGTTTAGATGATAATTAGAATCTTTATGTAATTCGCTATGCCAATATAGTCCATTATATTCAATTGCTATATTGTGAGACGGAATATAGATATCCAGTTCATACGGAGAAATTTCTTTTCTTGTTCCTTGAACTGTCACTACATCCAACTGCTGTATAAAATTATTAATTTCATTTTCAGCTGTAGATTGAAAATAAAGATGCATATCAATATTGTGGTCATGAAAATGATGACCTACCATACTGGGAGAAACATTTAAATCATCAGCTATACAAGAAAGAGAATTTCGATTATCGTGGTGTTGCGTAATTAACCATTCACTACTATGTAACTTATTCAGTACATCAGTTGGAATATGTCTGTGGTGAGGATGTTGAACACCATATTTCATCAAGCATGTACGAGCAAATTTATCTGATTTGCATTGTTCACATCCACGTCCCTGTGTGTGACTGTTCATTAATTGGTTAAATACTCCATGATGAGGACAAATAATTTGTACAATGTCCGTAGATTTGACATCGTTTTCAATTAATGAATAATCGTACGTATTGTGGTGAATTTTGTTTGCTTGTTGAATAAAAAAAGATTTTCCTTTACTATTTGTTTCAACACGAGATATACTGGCACATTGTTTACAATGGCTACCATTTATGTGACTATTTAATTTTTGATTAAATGTACCATGAATGGGACAAATAATTTTTACGACAGAATGTCGTGTTATTGTTTTTTCAAACAATGAATAATCATACGTATCACCGTGAGTTTTTATACACAAATTAATAAAATATTCTTTATTTTTTGATAGTGATTGCTTTTTACTTATATTCCCACACTTTGGACACCCTCTACCTTGTTTATGATCATTTAGCCGTTGGTAGAATTTTCCATGAATTGGGCAAATAATTGGAACAGCGTCGGTTGTTTTAACTATAGGTGGCCACAATGAATAGTCATATTTTTCATTGTGGCACTTGTTAGCATCACTCTTGTGTTGGTTGCTTGTTTTCTTCGTCATTATTGGTATGAGATTGTGTTTTCTTTGCTAATCTACGATTCTTTGAAGTTTCTCCCTCCTCTGTACACACAACATCGTCATCATCCAATACCGCTTCAAGAAATTGATACGATAATTTTTCAGCTTCTATTAATATATCAGGAGCATACTGACCAAAATCTTTACGATAAAACGTGTCATCGCTTCCTTTAATAGAAAATCTTGATCCTTTTTTGGTAACTAACCCCATATTAACAGCAACATCGATTAGACCGTTATATGGATCCATTCCTGTTTCATACGGAACCTCTAAAGTGATAGTCTGAAATGGTTGGGTGAATCGAGTTTTATATCCCTCCACCTTCATTCGAATTCCGGTAACTTTACGAGCATCTTCTTTATCGTTTTTTAGTTTTAGTTTAGTTAACATTCCTATTTGGGATAATGCAAATTTAACTGCATCCTTAACCATCCACACACCTTCACCGTTCATTATATCTTGGTTACGATAAACCCCATCTGTAACAATCATTGATATGTTGGGTCGTTTTATTTTTTGGACAAAACTCCGCAACATCGCTTTTAGCTGTTTATTTCGTTGTCCTTGGTCTCCTTTAGTAATTCCTTTATCAAACTGCGCATCTTCAGTTTCAGTTAACAACATATCTAAACTATCAATGATAAACAACATCTGGGGAGCATTAGGATCATCTCCATATTCATCTTTATACCCCATTAGAATCTCAGATACAACTTTCTTAACCTGTGGTATAGTATCAACAGGGAAATAATTATATCTATTATTTATATCTACCCCTAGTTTTGATACAAATTCATCATCTAGTGCATTTTCTGAATCAAGAACAAATACATAAGCACCTGCTTTTTGAGCTTCCCTCATCGCGTTACAAGCCAAAAACGAGTTGTGGGTGATAATATAATCATCGGTGATATATAGATGATCAGGGTGATCGATTGTTATACACTGAGCTAATTCTGTTGATGTAAATCTAATATCTTTAATTGATCGGCGATATTGATTTGTATCTTCATGTAAGCTGGTTGTACATCGAGCTATTTTTGATGATAACGAGAAAAGCTCTTTTGGTTCCTTGCTATTGATAGTTAATATAAATTGTGAAGGAAGTAAATCTGTCTTTGTTATATCGTCCACATTGCAGTGTTTTGCTACAATAGCACACTGTATGCCAAGAGACCACAATATTTGTTGTATGTCGGTGGCTAACCGATGGGACATGGTGGCATACGACACGTTTCCTTTATCGTCTATTATTCCATTGCTATCCATTAATCCTCGTATTAATTCCATGCGTTGGGCAATAGATCCATCTTGGTATGGTTGTAGAATATGAGATTCGTGATTATTATGTCCTAACATAGATAAGATTCGAAGCTTATTGGTATAGTTATCTATGTCGCACATATCGGTATATTCGGAGACATCCAGAGGTAGTGGTGATTGGTGATTAGTGCCATCATTAAGATCAATATCAATTAATGCTCCCACTAAGTATGGATCAATTGCCAATTTAACTTCTTTGTGTTCTATAGGAGGGACAACGTCCACATAAATCGGATGGTTGTGGTTCATCACCCAAGTTGTTGTATGATACTCTATTAAACATTTGGTATCGACAACTTGTTTTGTGTGTGTTTTTTTATTCGAATCATACATCCAACATTCCCACAAATGATCTAAGCAACATTGTGTGGTAGATCCATCATGAAATGTTATGGTATATATATCTTTTTTCCCCTGTGGGTGAATATGAGTTACTTCTGATACTGCCCCTGATGGAGTTATTATTTTTTCTCCAATAGACACATCTCCCATCTGCTTCCACCCATCAGGGGTTAATACTTTAGACGTTAGAGGTTGTGCCTTACCTGAACCAGAAGGCCCCGTAAAACAAGTTATGCGACCTTGCGGTATACCTCTTAGAAAACTACCCGCCATGATTTTATTCATGACATAATTACCAGTAGAATACCAGTATCGAGGCGGAGCGGACGCTCCTGCCTCGATGCCAGCTTTCTCAAGAGTCTTAATAGTACTTTTGAGAAAATCCATAATTATTCTTCTCCGTTACGAGCTCTAATTCGTGCTAACATAGCATCCAAATCATCCCCAGATTCCGAAGAAGTTGTTTCATTTGATTCATTTGATTCATCTTCAAATACATCATCATCAACACTAGATGTTACCATGTCAGGTACGACAGGATTGGTGTTATTTGTTGGAACAGAAACACGTTCTGTTTCTCCATATCCACCCCCAGTAAGAGATGCTTCTAACATACTTTCTACTTTTGTCATTTCCGTGTAGGCAGGAAGAAGAGTTATAAGATCGATCTTTTGTTCTTCAGCTACGGCTATTTGTTCTTCTGTTAAATCACTCGATCTACGAGCAAAACGAGATCCAACAGCATATGATGCATATTTGCCTTGTTCGGTTTTTTTGATAATAAAATCACACCCACCAATATATTGATATGGTGGAATTTCACCCAACTCACCAGATTCAAAAGAATCCTTTATAATATTATATAACTGATATCCGAGTGCAATAAACCGAACTTGCCCCTGATGAGTAGCTTTAGTTTCCTTATCAGGAGGTAACGGATCTTCTACAATGATAGCCTGGGCAATATGCTGTTTTTTCTTCCAATATTTCTTCCCATTAAGTTCATCGTTATCTTTGTAAAATGCTGCAGATACTTTACATATTGGACAATCTGATTCGGGTTTAAAACACCGAACCTTCTTTTCTTCTCCGTTTATTAATAATGAGTGAGTTGCTTTTTCGACTACGAATCCTTGGGGGTTATCCTCGTTGCCGTCGGGTAAAAAGCGAACAACACATTGTTCCCCAGTGTTCATAAGCCAAAATGGATAATAATTATTTGGTCGTGATTGTGATTTGTCTTCTGATTTAAATGCAGCGCGTAGTTGTTCCATTGATAATGCCATTTTTCGATTCTCCTTCGATTCTAAATGATAATAATTAGCAAGGATGTAAATAATTTTACTTTACCTTTTATATCTTGGTGTCCTTCACCAGATACTGACATTATATAATGGTGTACATTAATGGTCAACAGGGGCATTTATGATAATAGTGTGTTTAGACCACCAATGGATTGTTGTTATGGGCAAGGATTGGTGTTGATATAATTCAATCCTCCTGGAACAGCTGTAATTGTTACTTGTTCTGATACGGTAGGATTAACAAGAAGTACATCCCCATAGAACATACGATAAGTATTTGTGGCTAGTAGAGTATTTACTGATGACAAACACGCTAAATTGCTACAACCAAGCCACGTACCACTAAAGTTCGTTGCTGCTGATGTATTTATAGGTGGGAATGAAGTTAAGCCAGAACAACCAAACCATGTACCACTAAAGTTCGTTGCTGCTGATGTATTTATAGGTGGGAATGAAGTTAAGCCAATACAATTATACCACGTATTATTGAAGTTCGTTGCTGCTGATGTATTTATAGGTGGGAATGAAGTTAAGCTAAAACAATAATGCCACGTATTATTGAAGTTCGTTCCTGCTGATGTGGTTATAAGTGGGAATGAAGTTAAGCCAGTACAATTATACCACGTACTATTGAAGCTCGTTGCTGCTGATGTGTTTATAAGTGGGAATGAGGTTAAGCCATGACAATTATACCACGTACTATTGAAGCTCGTTGCTGCTGATGTGGTTATAAGTGGGAATGAAGTTAAGCCAGAACAACCAAACCATGTACCACTAAAGATCGTTGCTGCTGATGTGTTTATAAGTGGGAATGAAGTTAAGCCAGAACAATTATACCACGTATTACTGAAGTTCGTTGCTGCTGATGTGTTTATAAGTGGGAATGAAGTTAAGCCAGAACAATTATACCACGTATTACTGAAGATCGTTGCTGCTGATGTGGTTATAAGTGGGAATGAAGTTAAGCCAGTACAATTATACCACGTATTACTGAAGCTCGTTGCTGCTGATGTGTTTATAGGTGGGAATGAAGTTAAGCCAGTACAACCATACCACGTATTACTGAAGCTCGTAATATTTGATGTGTCTATTAGCGGGAATGAAGTTAAGCTGTAGCAACCATACCACGTACTATTGAAGATCGTTGCTGCTGATGTGTTTATAAGTGGGAATGAAGGTAAGCTAAAACAACCAAACCACGCAGCATCGAAGTTCGTTCCTGCTGATGTGTTTATAAGTGGGAATGAAGTTAAGCTACGACAACGATTCCACGTATTACTGAAGTTTGTTCCTGCTGATGTGTTTATAAGTGGGAATGAAGTTAAGCGAGTACAACCATACCACGTACTATTGAAGCTCGTAATATTTGATGTGTTTATAAGTGGGAATGAAGTTAAGCCAGTACAACCATACCACGTATTACTGAAGTTCGTTGCTGCTGATGTGTTTATAGGTGGGAATGAAGTTAAGCCAGTACAACCATACCACGTATTACTGAAGTTTGTTCCTGCTGATGCGCTTATAGGTGGGAATGAAGTTAAGCCAGTACAACCATACCACGTATTACTGAAGTTCGTAATATTTGATGTGCCCACCATATTAAACGTTGTCAGTTGTGACAGGTTATAACACATATTTGTAGCATCAGTAAGTGTACTACCAGCTTTTATATTAATGGAAGCAAACGTATTTGAATCAAATATTACGTTGGTCACTATACTACCGGTAACACTTTGTATTGTAATATTTCCTGATGCTGTTGAGCTAACACTACCTGCGACATACTGAAGAAATGTACCATTTCCCCAATCAACCTCAAAAGCACTATTACAAGTTATCGTATGTATATCACTATGATTATTATTATATGTACCGAATGGAACGATCTCTGCAAGAAAGGCTGGATGTGCTTGTACACTACTTCCACTACTTCCACATATACCAGCTAATGCTGTTAACATTATACTAAATCTCCAACTAATAACCAAGTGTTCACAGCTTTCTTAATTGCTGCTATTGTTGTGTGTTGTGTGGACAATTTAAGAAATCCCCCAGAACTCTGAATTATAACTGCGATGGTTTCTCCCACAATTGTGGTTTGTCCTATTCCACCTTGTTCAATGAGAAGTTGAGAGCCAATTGGAAATAATAGAGAAGCATCAAGTGGGATAGTTACAGTATTTGCAGCTGCATTAGTCATAGAAACTAAATTATTCGTGTCTGCTAAAGTTATAGTGTACACTAACCCGGTTTGTGTATTAATGGTAAGAGGAGGTGGTGTTATGGGTGTCCATGAAGTAAGTCCATATCCGTCAGTTTGCAATACATTACTATTCATTCCCTCAGTGGAAGGAAAGGTAAACGATGGATTTTGTGTTAACCCATATGGTGCTTGAAGTTTTATAGCATAATTATTATTTTGAGCATATATTTCCAATATCGGTTGAGTATAGCCACCGTATGCTGGATTCTCCGCACCTTGTATTTGTACGCTAGTATATCCTAACCCAGATTGATATCCAGCTGTGAGGATAATATTACCTCCTGTGCGAGATGATCCTCCTTTAATAACTATATCACCAGCTACTTGGTTCCCGAACCCAGAGTCACCGGCGGTATTATCTCCAGTTCGAATTTCTATGCCTGGAGAAAAACTATTCGGAAAAGGACCCAAAGGAACCATAGTAGTATACATGCTAAATATGTGATGAACTGGATCAAGGGGGAGTGGATTAATATTGGCTGATATAAAACCTCGAGGGCTATATGTAGCCTGACCACCCATTATAGTTATTGTACTTGCTGGTGTTTGTGTATTAATTACACCTGATTTAGACTCTCCTGCTTGTAGGATAATATTTCCACCGTATTGATTATACCCAGCAGCTAATAATATATCTGATCCCCTACCTATTGCCGTCCCCGAAGTAGTGTCTCCGGCTTTTATGGTAATTTGTCCACCAGCCAAGGTGTCTGAATTACCTGTATGTATACCAATGTGTTTAGATGCCACACCTGGTGCATTGGCTATAGTTATTAAATTGTATCCGTTGGTATTAAGATCAGCCGTCAGAGGATTCGTTACCCCACTCGATACCCCACTCGATATAGTTGATGGTTCCCACAAACTGTTTACAGCATTCCACGCTAGAGCCTGTCCGTCAGTTGGTGGAGTTGTTACGGTATCAACATCAACCAAATCATTCAATTTAGATGCTTGTTGACCACCACCAAATTCTACCCAGGAAGTTCCATTAAATGCATATTGATTAAAAGCATGCACTGATAAAATGTTACGAACATAAACAGCATTACTACTGGATGGTACTACAAACCCAATCAATGTACCTGTCTGATCATACTCTGCTATGTTGTCCTTATGTCCTAAAAAAGATCCTGATGGGACAGTAGAATTCGTAAATGATATCCCAAAACGAGGTGTATTGTTAACTCCTGTTAGTGGCCCATCATTTATCCATGTCGTTCCATTCCATGTTGTTATATTACCAGCTGGGATTCCTGACCATGCCCCAACTGCCCCAGATGGAACAATATATGCATCGCCCAATATTGGTGTAGTTGGAGGGATAGCTACATTGTCGGATATTAGGTTAGTTTTATCGATGGGGTCTAACCAAACTAATCCACTTACTAGATTATCAACATACTGTTTTGTAGCAGCTGAAAACGGAGTCGTTGGATCCGAACTAAGTATTAGTGTCCCTTGCATCGTACCACCAGCAACACCTAGCTTGGATATTGCTAATTGTTCGCCCATATTCTGAACATTACCAGCTGTGATACCAAATCCTGGAGTATATATAATATCTGTGGCAATGTGGGTATGTGGAAGAGGACTGCGTGCATCAGTTAATCTGGGATCTGTGTCACTAACAACAAACGCTTGTGATGGATTAGATGATGGGGTCAATAATGTCACCCCCCCAATTGTGCTAGTTGTAGCAGGAGGAATATTTGTTACCGATCCTGTAGATCCTTTATCTCCCTTACCACCTAAACCTTGCTCAAATATAATACTAGTGTTTGATAAAATTCGAGCAACTGGAACCTTACCAACGGGGTAAGTAATAGGATCCGCAATGTGTGGATCTATGGCTACAAATAACCCATTATCAATCCACAATGTCTGTCCAACCGTATTCGATACTAGCCAATTCCAATTTGGATTTGTAACCACTCCTTGTAATACTACAGATCCAACCTCTCCGTTACCAATTCCTTCAGTTAATAGTCCGATAACTGTATTGCCTGTATCGTCGTACTTGGCTGCTGTAATTTTACCTTCTCCGACATAAGATACTGCCGTGAACGCTGCTAATGTTGATGCTGCATTTTGAGCCTTAGACACGTTTGATTCTATCCTAACTCCATCTGTACGTGATTGGTTTGTAAAAAACTGATCTTCTGTTGTGAGAAATTCTCCATTATCTTTCGATAGTGGTTTCATTGATTCGTCAACTAATATCCGTCCAGATAATACCGAACTGATATTTCCTATTTGGGTTCCAGTAAATAATGGTGCATCTGCACTTATACTTAAAAACGTACCATTGAATAACTCTGAAATAAAGATACATAAAACTTCCGTCCACACATTACCAGTTCTTACAAATTGTATGTTTGTTGCAGTATTATACCAAAATCTACCGTCTATTAATAGTGGAGTTCCTGATGAATCAACATCCAATGCAATTTCTCCTGATGGAGTAGAATCAGGAATAATTTCATCTACATATACAGTAGTATCACCTGTTACCCCATTAAATGTAGTCGATGCTACTGTATATGTTCCATTATTAGCGACAGAATTTGTGACAACAAAACTTCGGCCAACTGGGAGAACATAATGTTCTGGTACTACAAAAAATCCAATATGGGGGTTACCAGCAACAACACTTTTAATTATAGCATTTCCACTTCCAGGTGCAACTGATTGCACTACAGGCTCAACGGTTGTTTTATTGAAAGTACGAACAAAAGTCAGTGGATTAAAATTTAGATATAACCAGTATTTGGTGAGTGCAACAAATGGACCTTTCCATGCATTGAAAACTGAATTATCTTCTGAGTGAATATAATTCGTTGTTCTGTATGCAAGATTAACAGTCAGTGGTTTATTTACAGCAAGTAAATCTACATGTCCACTAATATTGACTGTTAAAAAAGAACTGGGTTGGTGACTAACAATTCCTTGTCTAAAATTTACACGCATTATATATCCTCTGTAATAGTATTACGTATTTATCACAGAGAACAATAATGGATATGGTTTATATGTTGAATTATGCTTGTTGTATTCCAGCCGGTACCTTTCCTATTTTGATTAAATGGTCCCATATCACTCGCTCAACTGCAACTCCAACGCCTTCTCCTGTTATTACTAACTGAGCCATTGCATTTGCTAAATCCTGTGGTCCAATTTGCATTACTTGGTTAACCACCACATCAAATGTTCCATCTGTGTTTGATTTACCCAATACCCAATCTACTCTTGCGTGGGTTTTTTGTGTATTATCCACGGGAGTGATAATAGCTAATCGTGTTATTCTGCCACTATCATATGTTATGGTGGTGGATTGAGTTATAGGGATGGTTGTTGTTATTGCTTTTGTTATTTTTAGTGCCATTAGAATTCTCCTGTTTTTAAACTATATTACTAATATTTTTTGCCACACCAGCGGATTGTATCCACACATTTCCCGTCGAATCTACCCACATATCCCCATTTCTTGGCGTAGTGGGAGTGCCAACGGTACCTATTAACCGTATACCTACCCCAACCTGAAAACTATCAGATAGTGTATTTACTCCAACTCCAAATTGGGTACAGTTTGATCCTGTTGTGTTTGCCTCAATATTTGCTGTTGTTGCATCACCAAATGCAAATGAACCATTGCCTCCAGTAATAATATGAAAATTGTTGCTAGTTGTACCGGCTGAGATTGACCCATTCCCACCTGCGGTAATATACGAACCTACCCCAGCATATCCACCCACACTCGATCCAATTCCGCTGGTTGAAAAATTGCCACCATTAGTATGCCCTAAAATAGAGGATCCTATTCCTGTGGCACTCCATGTGCTAGTGCCTACAGCATATCCACCCACACTCGATCCATCGCCGGTGGCAATAACCGTTATTGTATCAGTTGCCAATGTGGGATTGCATGATATATTAACAAATGACCCTTTTCCTGTTTGTATTGTACTTACTGCACCATAACCACTGGAATATCCAAACATAATCCCACCATACGAATTATTATAAAATGAATGAGTCGCAGATCCGTAGGACCCAGCAGACACTTTAGTAAAATTACTAGATTGGTATGATGATATTGATACCGCTCCAGACGAATTTGTACTGCCATATGCAAACATGACCCCACCATCAGATCCATTATGTATTGTTACATTGCCTGCTGCACTTGACTTTGCATATGCCATCATAAAATCCCCATATGAAGTTGATGATATTTTTGCATTTCCTGTTCCGGTTGATTGTGCTTTCCCAAATACAACCCCCCCATATGCAGTTATCCCTGCCGTTCCAGTACTATAAGTATTTACATTCCCCATACACAATATAGATTGACCACCGTTACCACTTACCGTAGTTGCAATACCATGATATGCAGCTCCACTACCAGTCCGATACTGATACCCACCAACTAATCCTGTTGGTGGTATTATACCAGGTGGAACGGTGATTGATCCATTAATCCGTATATCCACAGTCCCGCCAATAGGATTAGACGGTGATGATGTTCCAATAAATTTTCCAAGTCTTGCATTAACTTCCAAAAATTTATTCGTAGAGCTTCCAATTTTTAATAATTGATCTGATACGGGATTTATATTACCACTCATTGGATTAGTACCATCTAATTTTAAAAATGGCGGAATAGTAAATTCTAAACCAGTTTCCAGAGCATCTACAGTAACAGTTTTACCAGCTTGTCCAACATATGTGGTTGGATCAACATCAGCCAAACTCAAAAAAGTTGAAACTCCAATCCCGCGCGATGCACTTGTAGATGATAATAAATTGACAATACCAGCTTTATTAGTATTAGAAAAACTTGATGCGTTTGCTTGCGCATATATTTGCGCAGATAATAAAGTCGATTCCGATCCGGGAAACTGTATATATGTGGTTGCATCTACCTCTACATTATCCCTTGCCACTTTCCCGTTACCGTATTTTTTTTGACCCATTTGTAAGATTTGCTCTGGTCCAAATGTTTTAAAAAAATAATGAATAGTGGATTGTTTAGTTGTTAATGCTGTTGCTATTCCTGGAGTTTTTTCATACACGGCAGGGATAACTGTTTGGGATGCTAAGTATACTGACCCATCTTGGAATACTACATTAAATATTAGTGGTGTCGTTATATTCCCGTTAGCAGAGAATGATTGTACATTTGGATTGGTTATATCATTTATCCAATTGACCCCAGGTGAAAACCAACTACCAATATCTTGCCATATGCTCAATACTGCTGTTACTGGTTTAACCGCAAACCCAGATACCTTGTGTTCATCTGGAATGAACGAAAGATAATCAAAATATGAATCAATAGAACCGTTCAATATTCTTGGTTTTTGTGTCACGTCATCTATCACACCTGCATGATAGTATGCGCGAGCTAAATGACTAAAGATTCGAGTTTCACTGTTTGTTAATTTACCATTCTTTTGTCCCACTATTCCATTTTGGTCAACATATATTGAAACAAAACCAGATGGATCGGGCATTAATAAAGTAATTCCTGTTGTAGCATTAAAATTGAATGCATTCACTATTGGATTTTCTGGAGTTGTCCATGAATCCACATAGTGCCCACTTCCTGCCGTAACATCAATTGTTGTAGATGTTACTTTAGTTACTGTTCCACCAGATTTTATACCAGTTATCGTAGATTCAACATATTGGAATTTAGTATTGGTTTCCAATAATACTCCATTTACGTCGGTCGAATTCCAAAATGTTCCGATATTATTAAACGTAATATCTGTGGCAGGATGTTTTAATGCTGTGCCCGCAATATGTGAATCTAATTGAAGATGAGTATTCGATCCAATATTTAATAAACTGAAGTGATTATTTGTTCCTGGTTTTATTACTGGATACATAATTATATTTCCATCACATAGATATAATCAGTGCTTGATTATCATCTACCTTTTCTTCGGTTGTTTTCACTAATTCGCCCATGCTCCCCGTTAATGTAACATCGCTTGATAACTTATTCCAAACCTCATCAGCACTTGTAAAATTACTAGCAAGAAGTTGTGCAGGCTGTCCACTTGCCCAGTAGCCCATGTCACCGCTACTAACTGCAACGGCAACAGGAGCTACAATGCCATCAATCCACGCCACCACTGGTCCACTGGCACTACCATAGAACTCTGCTGTAAGAGTTAGAATACCGTCTGTACCTGTTGTCTGTGTCCCCATTACAACAAATTGTACCCATGTATCATTTACATCTGCCATCGTAAATGTACTGGGTGTAATGCCAAGACCACTCAATGTTACTTTCGGCAGTATGCCCGAGTTTGGCATTGAACTTTTGCGTAGGTATCCTGACACTACAACAGGTTGCCCGGTAGGGGCAAATACTTGCCATGAGTTACTTAGTGGGACTGCTACACTAAGTGGTTGTGCTTGTAGCGAGGCAACACCAGAACGAAATGTTACGTTGTCTCGCAAGAAAGTACCTGTAGGAGCATATATTTCCTGCAATGCGGGGTCGCCATTTTTATTTGATATTGTAATTACAAATTCAGCGGCGGCGGTTGATATAACACCAATATCATTTGACGCAGTACTATTAAATCTACAATCTTTATATATTGGAGTTGTCAATGCCATTTGCTGCGCACTTGCTGCTATTCGACACGACCCATCATATAATCCGTTAACATATCCAACGTCACAATTGTTTAACGTTGACGTAGCCCCCCAGCCCCAACTTGACGCAACATCACAACTTGCAAATTTACAATTGTTAAGAACAAATCCTTGCCCAGAGCCATAATTTAGCCCTATAGCGCAGGTAATAAACCAACAGTCATTAAATACCCAACCAACACCACCTTGCCCCCAGTTTGAATTGATGCCGCTTGTTGCTCCATAAACAACGCACCGATTGACTATTGCTGACGAATTGGTGCGAGTTGAAAATCCTGTCCGGGTACCTGCAATATTACGAAATGCGCAATCATTTATTGTTAGTTGTGTAAATAACGATATAACATCCAACCCATATCGCCCTGTTTCTTTAAATACAATATGCGATATTTCTTTATAAGGGTTACCTTCGTGGTTAGAACCATACAACCGTAAACCACCATATTTTATTTGGTTTGCTGCACTACCGAGTGAGTTTAATTCAACTTGAGATATTTCACGACTGTTTGCTAATGTTGCTGATTTGGAGTTTAAATTCTGATAGCTGACAAACGCAGGGTTGAAAGCGCTAATAATAATATTCTTGGTAAGATTACCAACTCGTCCCAGTAGCTGATGTGTGTACACTAAATTGCTGCTTAATGTAATTACATTCCCAACGATAGACAATATCGTAATATCTTCGTTGTTACCATGTGTGTTTCCTGGCGTGGTTGATGCTATAACTAACGTATCGCCCGCCGCCCAGCCTGTAGCATCAAATACTGTAACAGTATTTGATAACGCTAACGATTGCGCTGTTAAATATGTATTTGTTGTTTTTGGTGCGCCGTACACAAAATATGACCCGGTTGAGTTAACAGTTAATCCCCACTTCCCTGCCGATAGTGTCGCACTATCATTTAATAATATCGTTGCTGTAATTGCTACGGGAATGATGTCGGTTGATTTGCCATAATCTAATGTGCCAGTGTCAATTAACAATTCACCGCGAACAGTTAAGTCCGAGTTTGCCGTCCTGCTTGCCTTGAGTACACCTGATACGTTTATTGCTGTTGAGGTATCGTCCCCACCACCTACAACACCGTCCACTGTGATTGTGTCGCCTAGAAGTATATTTACCTTATCGCCTATCACTGGCACCACAGCACCGCTCCAACTTGTTGTTGCTGACCAGTTCCCTCCGCCAGTTCCATTTGATAAGATCGTTGCCATTATACGTTCGCCATTTTATCTTTAAGTTTTGCTACTAAATCTTGTGTTTCTTCAATGGCTGTTATTTTTGCTTCAGCAGAAACATATTCAGCTTGCAGTATCATCAATTCGTTTTGCAGGTCGCTTATTTGTGTTTCAAGGGCGCCCATCTGTGAGCCTAATGTATTATCTAACTGCGCACGCGCAGCTGTTACCATACCGGCCAGATCAGATATGGGAATCGTAAATTGTGTTTCAATATTCATTAATTGTGTTTTTACGTCTGTCAATGTTACCGCTGTCATTACAATACACCCCATGATGTTATTTTGTTATTTGTTCTTACAAACGTAAATGTTCGTGTTCCATCGTTTATTGTTTGTATTCTATTATTTATATCTCTTCCTATTGTTAGAGTTCTTCCTCCTGTTTTAGTTATTGATGATACTAACTCTGCAACTCTTGTAATTGTACCAGACAACGTTTTTACAAAATCTGTTCCAATCACATCACTATTAATGTGTAATTCATTATAATTAACCGGCAGTAAATCTAATATTAAATTGGTGCCATCATAATATAATTCAACATTATTGTTTGTCCCAAAATGTATTTTTTTGTTATCTTGTAACCATATGCCAGAATAGTTACTGGCCCCAATTAAATCCACAGCTCTGATAGATTGCACCCGAAATTTTGTGGCTGATATTGCGTACCCAATGGGATTGCTGTATGTACCAGTTGGTTCCGTGGTTGTTATTGTTCCTGCAACTACATCGCTTACATAATACCAATCCCCGACTATCAATCCAGACATCCCAACAATATCTCCATCATTGACCACATAAAACCTATCGGGAGATATGACATCAATCACCCCAGTTGCTAAGGTATTTACATTATCGGCCTTAGCTGGTTGCCACGAAATACCTGTAAAGTATATTGGAGTACCGGTTGTTAATCCATGTGCAGTCTGAATTACTAATTCTCCAGCATTTCCATAATTTAAATAATTGATACCAAGCATTATCTGAATGCTATCAGTTTTCGAAAGGGGAACAATTCCATTTTTTGGATCAAGCACTATTAAATTTCCAGATGTGATCTCAGTATTCAGATTTCCGCCCACCTGAGCGGAATATCGAACATCATCCATTGGATTTTCCAACATATCATAATCGGAACTTGCACTAATTTCAATCCCAAGATCATCAAGTAATATTGCAGTTGGAGTTAGATTTCTAACTACGAAACTCATTTGATATTATCCTCTCCACTTCAACCAAATTGTAATAACAGTATCTTCAATCCTGCCGCCAGTTGCACCTCGAAGTCGAAGTTTATCGCCTTGATTTACATCAATGTTTTCTAGTATGTTAGAATACATGTCTTCCCCAGCAAGCCCTGTAAATGCCACTAGTGCGCCATTGTTGATTCCATTAATATATAAATTTAAATTTTTAGTATGCCCTTTATTATCAGCTGTATGTGCCGTAACTTTGGTTATCGTTGCATTCATAGGAACAACATACCCGGTTTTAGAATCAACTGCCGATCCAATTTGTATCCAATCGTTATTTCCGATTCGATTCTCTGACCACATGATAGCTGTTGTTTCAACTGATAATATTTTATTTGCCCGGGTGGTATCCACTAGTGTTAATACTTCTTGCCCATTTATAGTAGTTACAACTAACCCACCAAATCCTAGCATAGTAGACACACCATCTGCTACTTCCTGGCCAGTAAATGTTTGGTTTGCAGTAGCTGAGGCATTATATCCAATTAGTGTGTCTATAGCAGCTATATTTTCACCAGCAACAGGACTACCATTAATATCCAACCCTATTGTTGGGTTTGCTGCAACTCCACTACCATTTAATATTGCAAGACCATCTAATGCTCCAATTCCATCCACTATAACTGAACGCGAAATAAAATTACCGAGACCATCTCCAACTACTAACCCCGTAAGAGCACCAATACCGCTAGGAATACCTAAATCTGTAACTATACTCTGCAGAGTATATTTGACTGTATTCGTACCTTCCCCAATTGCAATCTCATCTGTTAGAACTACTGTTCCTGCTCCAACAGCTAATTTTGGAATATCTAATGCAAAAGTTACAGTATCGGGAGCTGAATCTGTTGCTATTGTAGTAATACCTCCATTGGTTGCTCCCAGAAATGCTAATGTGTCGGCTGTACTTCCTGCTAAGGCAGATCCAGTATCACCTTGAATTGTGGTATATGCATTACCTAAACCACCCAATATAGCTAATATACCATTTGCAATTTGCAACCCAGTAAACTTAACATTATTAATTCCATCATATCCTAATACTTCAGTGGTTGATGATAAAATACTAAGCGATGCTGTTTGTCCAACAATATCAGCTCCTATTGTAATGTTACCCAGAACACCATCCCCATCTGTAACAAGCACACCTTCCTTTCCAGCCGTTACGTCTGCAATAACAGTTCGTTGTGCATACACGTCATTTGCTGTACGTGTAATGATACCATTGGTTGTAATTCCATGGGGTACATCCAATCCATTAAAAAAGTCACCAACTGTAGACTTATTATGTGTCCCTGTCCCTCCAGCATCAAATACCATTTCTGCTAATAGGGTTGGGTTTGTTGCAACTGGAAGATTTGTTATATCTAACTGAATATCCCCAGCAGAAATTAATACCCCATCCGATGCTGTTAATGTTGATGTAGTAAATATACCAAGATCCGCTATAACACTACCAAATGTTCTCTTTTTCGTAGTAAGATCAGTGACATCGTTAAATGCTACTTCATCTAACAGTGTGGTAGTAATGCTGGTTAGATTGTTAATAACCAAACTAAATTGAGTGCAATTTAATCCTAACCCTGGACCAGCTGTAAATGATCCAGCACCCGAAAATTGGGTCCAATTTATGGGATCTGTGTTGAGAGTTAATATTCCTGTACCAGAAACGACCCACGATGTATTTGCATTAATCGTTCCTGTTTCGACAAAAGCTAAGTTACCAGCTGATACATTATTAACTGGAGACCCATCCTGATCTGGCGCACGTTCTACTGTCATAGCTATTGGTGCTGTTGCAATGCTAACTACTACATATATACCGTTTTGTTTAGCGTCTACTTGATTTTTAATAATCAACCGATTACCAACTACTACAGTAACTCCATCTACCACATCAGATGTAATTCCAACAATATTACCAGTTCCACCAGTTCCACCAGTTCCACTGTATGTACCACCTATATCTCCACCTATTGGTGTTGTTGCAACTTGAACCGAATCTTTTATATCTGCACCTTGAGCAACACTGTCTACATATGCTTTATTGGCTCCATCTGTACCAATTGTTGGCGCATCTACTATTGTTAATGTTCCACCTGTAGATACTACTATTGCTGCTCCAGATGCAATATTTAATGATCCTGCAGTTAACGTATCTCCTGTATTACGTAAAAAATTATCAACTATTGCTGCATCAACCTTATTGGTGTTAGTGTTATACGTTAGTGTGATATCTGTTTGTATTCCACCTGACACAACTGTACCGGTTGTGTTTTCAACGAATGGAATAAATAAAGAGGTATCGGTTGCTCCACTAACAAGGGTGTGTCCACCTGCTCCATCTCCCTCTAATATATAAAATTCTCCAAGAACGTGTCCCGTTATATCGGTTACATCACTCAAATTACCAAGTGCTATCCCACCTGCTAATACAGATGGTTGTACAACTGAAAATCCCCCCGTCCCATCTAATTGTAGCACATCTCCTATAACAGATCCAGTGGTGTTCACATTATCTAAATCATTAAGAACGGCGCCATTAATCCCCCAATTTGGGTCATTATGTAGTTGTATAACTGCTATACTATTGGTTGTTGTTAACTGTGTTAATCCATCTTTTGGATTGAGTACAATGAGATTACCCGCACTAATTTCAGTATTTAAATCACCTCCAACCTGCCCAGATGCCTGCACATCATTTGGTGCCTCATCTAACATATCATAATCAGCACCAGCTGATATTTCAAACCCTAAATCATTAACAGCTACCGCCCCAGCTGTTAAATTTCTAATAATAAAACTCATTTTTACACTCTTGGTAATTTAAAATTATACGATAATTATTATATTGTCGTGTACTTCAGATTCCTCTCCACTTTAATGTTAACTTAATTACAGTGTCTTGAATTTGTCCGTTATTGATATTAACTGCCCTTAACCTGATTTCGTCCCCCTGATTAAAGTCAATATCTATTGTTGTATTTATGAAAGTAGCTAATGTTGACCCCGTTAACGATCCAACAATCCCCATATCAATATTGTTAATATATAAGTGTATATCCTTATCTTTGTTGTTAACATTTTCACATTGTCCTGTTGCATATGTAATAGTTCCATTAAAATCAGCAACGTATGCACTTTTGCTATGGTTAGCTGTTCCTATTTGAACCCAATCACGATTTCCCAATTTATTTTCAGACCACATAATTGGATTTTCAGCAACCGATAATGTTTTATTGCCACGAGTAGCATCAACCAACGTTAACATTGGCTGACCATTAATTACGGTAGTGGCCAACCCCGTAATAGTGCTACCACCAGAAATCGGTGTTGTTAATACAAACGCCACTTGGTATTATTATCCTCTGGTCCCACGAAATGTTCTGAGTAGGTTTTTCAAAACAACACGAGTGATAGGAGTTTCCATTTCCGTTACAGTATTTTCGAAGTTGACAGACTCCCGGATGGGGATATTAACAACCTGGTCTTTTCCGTCTACTTGTAATTCGTATTGTTGGTATTCAATGTTGTTAGTTGGAGTTATTGTGGAGTTGGTATTTTCATTTAGTTGAGTGATTAGAGAGAAATCTTTCATTATTGTTCCTTTTTAAATGTATGTTCTTATATTTATACACCATAAATACTATTTAACAATAATGTAGGGGAATAATGCATGGCTCAAGTTGAAATAAATTCACTGTTTTCGCGCAGAGGGGTACCAGCAACTGATATTGTCAATTTTAATCCACAACCAGATGGAAAAAACTACCCACGAGCTCGTGTTTGGGAGGTATCCGGAAATACATATATATTAATAGTGGGAGATGTTATTGGAACTGGACAAAATACCGATGGTATAATGATACCGGGAGTAGATACTGGAGTAGAAGATGGATTCTACACGTTTGTCTTTACCTCCACTATTGGGTATGATCCAACTAAAACATATTTAGCAAGAACAGATGGTGGGGGTACGTTACCAAATAGTGACAGATATCATACTGTTGTTATAACTCCAGAATTATCAAACCAAACTATAGCGAATGCAGTTTGGGATGAACCCACCATAAATCACTTGGTGTTAGGAACTACAGGTGAAGTATTGACTTTGATAAAAGCAGCAATAGACAACCAGTTACAATACGAAAAAAACAGAACAAAAATAGATACTATCAACAATGAAATGATAATATATGAAAATGATTGTACTACAATTTTACGCAAATTTAAATTATTAGATTCCACTGGAACTCCAAGCACAACTAATGTATGTGAAAGGAAGCCAATATCTGCTACAGATGGTAGTGTGTGCCCATAAATACCATGCCAGGATCTTTTGCAACCACAGCAATTATAACAAAAGGACTATATGGTGGATCTGCTTGTAAGGGGTTAATTACTACGAATTTTTCATTATTTTGTAATATTACACCACCACAGGCTGGAAGTGGTGGTGGTGGTCCATATCCTGGAATTGCATGGAATAAATTTGAACAACACCAAGATATATATACCCCTGTAGAACAACCATTTCTTCCACGAGAACAAGAAGCTGAATTAATACGTAGAAAATTAACTATCGTATTACGCATCGACATTAAGGATATACATATTGAAAAAATATATGTCGTTGCTGAAAAGAGACACGGATCAATAATTAAGATTTTTAACCTGATTAATGTGACCCAAAAACGATTCTTATTAGCCATATATGGAATTAAAATAATAGCAACGAAGGCAAAGGCAATAATAACTAACCTAAAATTAAAATAATGAATAACATATTAACAATTACAAACCAAAAACAAAACACAATTGAATTTAATGCTGGGCTTGATGGGTTGAATGGTAGTGACATGACTATTAGATTTATAATTGAAGCAGCTGGTATGGATTTCGGATTTGATGCAAAAAGAATAAAAGACTCTTTATGGGAAGTTGTTATCCCTCCACTATCTATGTTAGAAAAAACAGCTTATAATTTTAGGATTGATGTGGTCAGTGAAGGATATTTTTTCGCTCCTATTCGTGGAGTGGTAAACGTTGTTGGTACACATGAATTATATATAACCGATCCCACAAATAAAAACATACCACCCAATAAAATAACCCAATTAGCAAAAACAAACAAGGTTAGTTGGGGGAGTGATACATTATCAACAAAACAGGATACGGTTGGACCAGCTATAGCACCCAACGAACCGTCGTTGAGAACTGCTAAATCTAAAAGTGTGAATACTATTACAAATTCTATGGCAAAACTGCGAGCGCTTATACCAGACAACGAACAACACATTCCCAAAGAAGGTATTTATCGTACTCAATCAACAAAACCAAAAAGAATAAAACAACTAGTCGTTAAAGGTAACAATGACGATGATACCCCACCAGCTGATAATGTTACTAACATCATCAAGCAAGCCGAAAAAAGAATAATTGATAGCCACGCTAAAAAAGAAGATATCAACAATACACCGATAGTAGAGCTTCCAGATTTTACGTTAGCACTGGAAGCATTATCCAAACCACCAAAGAAAAAACACATGAGCACTAAAGTACCACACAAACTGAAAGCTGGAACGATTAAAAGAATTACCACAGATAAGAAAATTATATCTAAACCAAAACAAGAAGTGTGGGTTGAGACTAAAAATGAACAAAAAGTAAAAGATATTTTAGCCCATCCCAACGAACATAATAAAACCAACACTACTTCACAACAATGAAATTAGATTATATAAATTATGACACGACTCCTGATACCTTTAATTGATTAACTACTTTTAATAAATGTTTACATACCCCTGGAACTCCTCTCGGATTTACGGGTGGTCGTCTACCCGTTGCATTGTATGGTGGGGGTGGTGTCCCATCTAATGCGTCGACTGTGTAATCAGTACTTGCAAATCTCCAATAAAAATCTAAACAAGTACAATGAACCTTAACAGTTGCTCTATTTAACTCAATAGGAATGATGTGGTATTCATCTTTATCTGGCCCAACAAATGAAGCATTATTATATTGGTCACTATCTTCAAATATCACTGGGCGAAATTGAATTTTTTGATTGTATATCTTACCATCACTATTAACATCCGACTGAATCATTAATGTTTGACTTTCTCTAGCAGGAATCAGCTCCATCGTTAGAATGTTAACCGGATCTATTGCCCATTGTCTTTTTTTTGACGTGGGAATAAAATCCATAGTATTCCGTTCAAGTTCAGCATATGTAGCTGTTTCATCTAAGTTTTTTATTTTTTCATACTGTTGTACTATTCGTGCACCACGAATTATTTTTAATTTAGCCATTATTGTATTTATGGAACGTTGGGTAAATTACTACCAACGACAGTAATATCATCAAATTCACCATATGATGGCATTTGCGTTGCCTTATAATGTTGCTCAACTGCAAATTCTGGGACACATTTATCCCCTCGGTTGTGTTGGCGTATTTTAAGTTCATTTAACGTGCACGGAAATAATACTGCTTTTATGTAATACCCTTTCGACCTAGCATGATTAATAAACGAAGCTCGGCGTTTTTTAGATATGTTAATATTATCTAGGTATAAACTTTTGCCCATCTTTATCATTTCATAAAATCGATTCATTGCAGTATCAATAAAGGTATCATCTTCTGTTGACATTTTATATGCTATTGCATAATCTTTGTTGTATAATTCAAGACGGAGATCATCCCAAGAATATGGTATTAATTCTGATCCGACAGAATCTCGATATGTTGATTTGCCTGACCCAGATGCTCCAATTGGAATGACCATAATAGGTTGATTTAGACTGGGGGTAACGGGGGTAATGTTACATGTAGTTATAATATCGTATAAGTCGCCTAACCACAGTTGCATTTGTTGAATATTAGTCCTGTCATCTACTGCTATCCGACCCAACGTATCTGCTTGCAAAATCTTGCTGTATACCCCTGTGGTGGCAATACGCCGTATTGTTGATGCAATGTTATTTAACTTATTGCGCTTCTTAATTCCCCATGGTTTATGATATTCAATTAACCAGCTAACAGTGTATATATCATACGGGCATAAATTAAAAGTAGATGATATGTGTGCCCAGTGACACACTACATAATCTTCCCATAGACGAGATGATATTTGCTCATGTCCATTAAATGATAATCTCGTAGATCCATCTGGAAGTTGTTTTACATCATTTTGCCTACTTGCTGTGGGTTTCCCAACATCATGAAAAATAGCAGCAAACCCACCAAGAATATTGTTACGGTGATGATTGTCAGCCAACGTTAAATAATGTTGAAATACCATATCGGTGTGTACAGCTACATTGCGTTCGCGGTGCCATGAATTATTTTCACTAACTTTTTGCATATTAAGGTATAATGCATCCATTTTAAATTCATTATTATACCATTCAATCAATTTTTTCATCATCTAATTATCCTCATGCCGTATATATTATATATCGTAGGGGTGGCACCAGTCAACGATTAACTATATTGGTTAGTGTGTTATTTCTAACACACAATTGGAAGACCACTATCTGATTCGTCATATTCCCCATCAAACCCATCATAATCACTTGATGACCATTTTTCGAAATCTCCAGTATATAGCTTATCGAAAGCTACTTGATCATATGCAGCAATTTCTTCAATTAACCGTATAACAATCAATACAGCTGAAATACAATCATCTGTACTTCCCAATTGTGCCTCATATGATCCCTTACGTCTAGTAAACGATTTTAATTCTGCAAGTAATACACTGGAGCGTATATGTAAGTTACCACGCTCTAACATCTCTTTCATATTCACACATGCTCTCATTTTGACTTTATTAACAGTATGCATTCCACGATTATTTTTACCCATCTCTGAGATAAATTCTGCTGTTTCGGGTGGGTGCTCATCTGCTTCCAGTAGAGAAATTATCCCTTCTCCTACACCATTATTTTCAATTGAAAAATATATAGTAGCTCCCATATGTTCTAAATACTTTATTAAATTTATAAGAATACCATATACTGCATTAGTAGACATTGTGTTTGATCTATATTCGGCTACTTGAATCATGCTTGGGAACTCAAATACGGTGATGACGCTATAATCTTCTCCACATCCAGTAGCAGGATCAACTCCAACGAGATATGTCCCACTCGGAATAATTTCTTTATAAAACGCAACCTCCTTGATGTGTTTGATTGGTTGGATATTTCCCATTTCATTGGTGAGGTTAACTAGAAACAACGAGTCGATGAGTAATGCATCTGATGATAAAAATTCACAGTTATGACTTAATATACCGTTAGTAGTATACTGATGATTGCCACAATCTATAATATCAAATGTTTGTTCGATGTTATCTGTAATAATAGATTGTACAATCTTAGTTCCATCACCATCTAATTCTAATCCAACAGTTAATTCCTTAACAGAAATATCTCTGCCATCAGGAGTAAAGAAGTAATGATTTGATGTAACTCGAATACAACTACCATCTGTATATGTTACTTTATATAGTTGCTGGTTACCTTTATTTGAAATTCCCTTGAAATCAACAAATTTATTACCACGTCTGATTTTCCAGTTATTGTTTAGTGCTATGGATGTGTGCATAATTAAATACTATTGCTGTAATACCATATTTTCTGTCAGTAGCTCATGAAGATTTATCATAGATATAGTATGATTATTTCCGTTTTGGTCCTGTATGTCAACCGTTGTTTCGCCTGCACAACATTCATATTCTTGCATCCATACCCGATCACCCAATTTATCAATTTGTTCTTCTTTGAACATGTCATCCCTACCTGGAGGATCGTTCCACCTCACCTGTATAGGATGAAATCCATTTATACCAACATTTGGTTTGTGTGCATGTGGAATATTGGCTCCCCTCCATAGCTGAGCGAAATCATTCATGTCCCCATTAGGAGTTGATGTCATTATGCAACTACCTCCTGTAGATAATGTTGGTGCGATCGCTTTCCAAAATTGCTTTTGTACATTTGCAGCAACAAAGGCAAATTCATCAAGATATAATAAGGAGATTGACATACCACGACCCGCATTGTCTGATGTTGCAGTAGAAACCACACGAGAATCAGTATCAAAACCAACAAGGTGTTTATTCCAACCATCTTCCGTTACTCCAGGTTTAATCCAGTTAGGGAGATTTTCATACGCATATCTAATTCGCAATATAACTTCCATTGCGTTTGAGTTTTTATTAGAGGCAATAAGTACTGTTTTATCAAAATTAAACATGGTGTACCATAATAAATATGCTGCAGATGTTACACTATTGTGAGTAACTATATAATCGTCGGTGATGTATAATTGATCTTTATGGTCTACGGTAATACACGACGATTCTTCTTTTCTGTTATACGTAATATCTACAATGGCTCGGCGTGTAGGTAAATTAACTTCGGGGATATCATCAAACCTATCTCGTTTAGAACTTAGCAAAAAACAATTTATATGTGATGGTATAATTATAATTAAACTATATATTTCTCCCTGAGGAGAAGAATGGGATGTCATTGAACATTTCCCCCCTAAGCTCCACACTAATTGTTGTATATTTTTTCCCAGATGCTGATATGGAGTAATAAATGATGTTCCATTGGTGGAAATTGGTACACCATGAATATCTAAAATACCCTGAAGTAATAATATTCGTTGAGTATAATCCGCAACTAAAAATTCTTCGGGTATATGCACATCATCGGAGTTTATTTTTATTATATCACAGTATTCGTTGTATGTGGAAGCATCGCCACTATCAACAATCGTATATCTATTATCTTCACCGCTAATTGGATCTAATGTATATCCATATGTTAGTAATTTAAGTTGAATTGTTTTCTTTATTACTTCTTCTGTAATTGTTACTATTATATCTTCATTTTGTGTGGTATTCTGACCAGCAATTATTGCCCCCAATAAATATGGATCTACTGATAGTTGTTGGGTATCAAAATTTGCTTTAGGGTTATCCGGTATATATATTATATCGTTGGGATGTAATTTTTTATATTTGATTATTTCATTAAGTGTGAATGTTTGTTTTTGAGTATCATTGTGATTGGGTATATGTACCGTCCATAAATGATCTAGTCCGCACTCAGCCATTGATCCATCATCCAACGTAACAACGTAGACATCTTTAATACCTTGTGGATGTTTTGATATTACTGGAACTCTATCCCCATCTGGAGTTAACACTATATTTCCTGGTTGGATATTACCCATGGTTGTCCACCCACCAGGAATTGCAATTTTTGATGTGTGTGGTTGTTCTTTGCCTGTCTGTCTAGCCGATAATACAATAACATACCTATTTGCTTGGTATGCACGAATCATGTCTTTTTGATATCCGTATAGATTAAAAGGAATAGCCCCCTGTGTTGGATGCTGTATCATTACATACTTTTGTATAAAATAAACTGGATCTGTTGCACATAACTTTAACTCACGAATTTGGTCATGTGTATATTCTCGTTCAATGTTAGCAGTAATTATTTTTGGATTCTTTTTCCTTGCGATGACTACTCTCCTGTAATATTATATACTCATATTTATTGTACTGATAGTGGTAGTTACCTAGTCATCAGACACAATAGGGTTAATAACTTTTGGATCAGTTGGATTTTCCCCTAAAATACTTTTTAATAAATCGGTATGATTGGCAATTATTATATTCGTGTGAGGAGAATTTTTACTGATTTTCCCCTTAGCGGTTACTATTTTATCGTTGTGTTGTTTTAGTGTTGATTTTTCTTTAGATGCATTTAGAGCTGCATTTAAAAATTGAACAGCAACTTCACTATTACGGGCTTTATATTTACCTTCTACTCGTGCAACTTCATCCATTTGATCTTCAAATGCCACCATTGCAACATCATATATTTCCTGAATTTGATTTTCTATTTCTTCATCTTTTTCGTCATATTCTTTGTGTTTAACGAGGGTGGTGGTACGTTTAGTTATTATATCTGTTGTTGTTCCTGATTCAATATCTAATACATCTTCCATGGGGTGGGATACTTGTACCTCTACTTTTGTTGATTTGGTAGTCATCTTATTTCCTTTGTTCGTGTGGTGGTATTTAGTATATATAAATACTTTGTCCCTGTTGAATTGCTGCCTTGTTATATTATGTAAATAATTGTTGTTCTGTAACTAATTCGAAAATAATATTGTTGGCATTACAGAATTGTTGGCAAGCTGACCATTTTGCGATATTTATGGCATATGTAACCTGTTCAATAATTTGTGTTTTTTTACGTTTCCCTTTGCGGGTGGGTGGTTTTGTTTGCGACAGTGGTTTTATTTCAATTATTTTAGTTACAATATTCCCTTGCTTATTTCTATATTCTATCCAATAATCCGGATAATATTTATGAATTCGGTGATCCGTTGGTTTTATATAGGGTATAGCTATAGATTCAGATGACCATCTTAATATATTAGGGTTATTATCCAAAAACTGATGAAAGTTATATTCCCACGAAGACATATATCGTATCTTTTGACTGTTATGTCCTATATATTTTTCTGGGTGGCGTGGAGTAAAATGTCCTTGTCTATGTCCAGTTGCCACTATAAATTAGAAGGAACATCGCCCTTTATAGCATTTCGCACACTGGCGTTTGTTGCACTGGCACTCGAAGATACTTCAGAAAATACTGAACCAGCAAATTTGGATACTGAGGTAAATGCATTGCTTACCAACCCAGTTCCAGCATCTATAACCCCAGATGCTGCTCCTGTTACTGCTCCTAGTCCCTTCCCCACATCACTGAAGAATCCACCACCGTCATTTGGATTACCTTCTGGATTATCGGTGCGTGGAAGATCCCCTTTAAATGTTACATCTAGGGGATATTTTCCATTGGTTGTCATTGATTTTATTTTTTCTTTTCTGTCTGGTATCCACATAGGAACATCAGTTGCAATATTTACGGCATCGTATGCAAACTGAAATGAAAATTCACTACCGTTTCCAGATTCTGCCATATCCAAATCATCTAATTCTAGTGTTAATATTTTGGGATTTAAAAATCTATAGGTGTTCACCTGTCTACCATAATCGTAGACATGATACATATTAATTCGCCGGATGATATTTTTTACATCTGGTGATGCTGATACAGGCCCCATTGAAGCAGTATACTCATGTATTTTGGAATATCCATCACCACCCCACACTCCACTTGCTCCAATGGCATCAAAATCCATGCTTTGCATTTCCATTATATTACCAGCATTTTCGGGTTGTGAATAAAATGACATATTTGCAATTGGACTAATAGCCTTTAAATATGCTTCATATAAATGCATTGCTCCGTTTTTATTATCATCGTAAAATTTCATGGTTACGGGTTCATAAATAGTTCGTTTTGGTACTTTAACCCTGAAATTATACATATTGACTTCTTCGTGTTCAAACGTGACATGTGGACGACCTGTGCTCTTAATAACAAATGCCGTATCTTTCCCTTTAATTGATCTAAATTCATCCGCAAATATAAACTCAACAATAAATAAAAATTTATATTTTGGTGCAAATGCTATCAAGTCCATTGCATATGGAGCTGCTTGACATACTTCAATTTTATCGGGAGTGTTACCGCTACCTCCTGAAAAAATTCCTTTTGCTAAATCCGATAAATTCTGTATACTGGCAAATGAGTTGGGAATATCCCGTAATGAAAACTTACCGGCACGTACCCGCCCAGCTATACTTTTTGCTTGTCCCATTGCAGAATCTAGTGCTTTGGGGTTAAATGATCCAACTTGGCCAGCTTGAGATTCACTAATACCTGTTTCAAGCAAAACGTCTAATCCATTCCTAGGGACCTTATTACCTGGAACAGATTGACCCGTTCGAATTAAATCTGATGTAGCAGATAAAGACCGCAATCCTTGTCCTACTGCTCCACCAAGTGCAGAACGATTTAATAGTTCAATATCTCCCACTTTGTCCAATGAATTAAAAAAATCCTTACGTCGTTTATCTGCTCCAACTTGAGCTGCCTGTGCGTTACCACATTGCTTGACTACAAAATTACGAGGATCAGTTGCCATTATTATTCTCCGTTATAATACCTATATATGAAGTAGGAGTGATATTTATACATATGGTTATTTTATGAGGCTGGTATATCATATTATTATTTATACGACTCTCCTAAACGAAAAAAGGATACCCAGGTATCCTTTTTTCGTTTAGGTATTTGTTGCTTATTAGCTACTATTCCAGCAACACCCACTGATTAATTACCTGCTTGATATGCTCCATCTCCACCAGGACCACCCAATGCAACTCCTTCTCCAGGACCAAACGGTTTAATGAGTTGTCGCGCATTATCATATTGTATAGTAAGATCAATCTTAACTGCATCACTAGAGGCATAATCCAAATCCGTATACTCTACTTGTTGAAGCCAACACCCTTCCATTGTCCACGTTTCAATTATTTGTTCGTTGCCATCCAACATATCCAATAAAGTAGCAAATTTGTAAATTGATCCCTCATTAGCTGTAGCTAACCAAGCACCCTGGGCACCAATCAACCATTGTTGTTTGTCTAATTGATCTTGTATCACTTGTGATGCGGCACTAGTGACATCATCTTCGACTGTCAATTTCATGGGTTCAAATGTATATTTACCCGCTATCCAAGCCCGTGAATTATACCGATCTAGCTGTATTTTCTCGAAAGAAAATGATGGGCGGGATACTGTAATGGCCTGAACTGTCACATTTTGAGAATTTGTACCACCACCTAATCCGGTAAATGTTACTCTCCATTTATTTTTCTGTTTTGGTTGTAAAATTCCAGTCCAATTTGGAATACCGATATCATTAATTGTTGCCATGTTATTTTCCTATAATTGCGTTCATTGTAGTTATTTATATATAACTGTGAAATTATATAACTGCTCCTGTTGTCACGATTCGAATTGGAATATAAATAAATTCAGCTGCCTTAATAGGTTTAAGTGCAACATCAATAAACATTTCGTTTCTATCGATGCGATCTGGGGTATTATTAGAAGTGTCAGATACTGTAACAAAGTCATACAGACCACGTTTTACTATTAGGTCTCCCAGGAAACCATCTACCACGCCTTTTAGGTTATCCCGTGTTAATTGATCATTAGGTTCAAATACAAAACTTAATGTGTTGCGTCGTAATTGTCGTTTGGTATATTTGACCATACGATTGACATTTATTCTATCCACCGCACTAGCTGTAATGGTAGATACTTTTTGCCCCCACACAACGAATCCCTGACCAGGAAAATATGTTAGTGGATTTATATCACCACTTGCACCATATTGATACAATGCGTTTCTTTGGCCTAGATTCAAATTCAATTCTATAAACGTGGTCGGTCCACCAAGTGCTCCGGTGATATATCCAAGTCCAGATATTCCAGATATTATCCCCCTTCTTAGTCCAGCTGGAGCAAACCATAAAAATGACACATTATCACTATATGCTATGGTGCGTAATGCAACTCCAGCTGCAGATACAACCACATTTTTACCATCTAAATTTGACGCCAGTGCAGATGGATAATAATATGCCACGTTGCTACTTCGTTGTCTTCCAATTGATGCCGCCCAGCCTGTAGTCGGATTAGTTATTCCGTCAGGATCTAAATCCATAGGAGTATCTGCAATTACTAACGCTTCATCGTCTATATCCACAGATAACGAAATCATTTCATCCACTGTTTCATGATATCCAGGACATAAAATAAGATTATAGTCAAAATTTTCTGAACGTAGATCGGTATTATTATTGATTGATGCTTGTAATGCAGTAACGATGGATGTTCGTCTAGCAGCATCGTTTGCTCCCAGGCTGGTTTTATTCAAAAATTCAGCCGTATATTTAAAATCGCCAGCCATTTGAACTAATAAATTACCTGCTTCGGTTGGGGTGTAATTTCCAACAACTGTACCACCACCCGCAGTTCCTATACTGCTATCATAATCAAAACCCCTAAACGTTCCTGTTGCTGGTTGATCATATCCGTTAGCAAACACATTGAATGGAGCAATTGAATGATCCGTAAAATAATCACTCTCACTATTGCCGAAAGATGATGTTAACCATATATCTTCTGTGGATGTTCTGGCTAGTGTGTTCACCTCTGTTGGTGTAACAGTGCTCTTAAATCCAGGATTGCCCGGAATAAATCCATTTGATGTATTAAATTCATTGATAAATTCATTTACAAGATTTTCAAGTACTATTTGGGATTGTAAGAATTTCAGATCCCATGATTGGCGTAATGCATCGAGGTTGTCATTTAAGTTGACATTAGCTCGCAGCACATAAGCCCGGTTACCTATTCCTAGATATTGATTAAGAGCAAATAATCCATATTCGTTTCTAGCATCACCATGAAATTGTGCACCCGAATTATCTTGTAGAAATTTAGGAATCCCATATGTGCGAATGCTTTGGGCCAGAGATGTAATTGTTCGTACTACATTTGATTCAAATGTACCATCGGCTGGCGTAATTCCATCTGTTTGTGTTTTCTCGTCTGCTGTTGCTATAAAAATCAATGGAACAGTGGGTGCAGCTGCTGGGATGAAGAAACTTTCATCCGTTATCGTTACACTTACACCTGGGCTGACTAATGTTGCCATGTTGGCTCTCCTTAAAACTTAATTCGTTTATATTGAGAGTATTTATATTCAAATGCTTATTTGACCCAAAAAATCTTCATTTAATAGTACTATTTGCTGCATCAAATACCTTATTGTATTCAATACCTTGACTATCTAAATTATCCAACACGTCAACGGACGTGTTGATATTATTTGCTACCGCTCCAATTCGTAAAAATATCTTTTCTATTATGTTGTTACGCACTGTAGCTGGAACAGATAATTGAATGGGTACTTCAAATGTCAATACTGTCTGCACCACTCGTCTATCAGTACCCATTGGGATGTTCTCTCCTAAACGAACATCCATTAACTCTACAGTAGTTATTCGTGTCCAATCTAGCACATCATCGCTTACTTGTATTTGTATTTGAGGATCAAATATAGATAGTATTGGTTCTATTATTTGGTTGTGTTGATCTTTATTACTAGCCCACACACTTAATTCAAACTTGGCCCTGTATGGAATTGGCATCCGTTGTTTAACTACTTTAATATCTGTGGGAATTAATCCACCAGTAGGAATATAATTATTTCGTCGATTGGTGCCAATTCCTTTTCTTAAATCTGGAGACATTTCTAACCCAGTTAATTGATATGTTATCAAGGGCAACCGAATTACTTTATTTTGGGTATTATCCCCTTTAATAGCTCCTACAACCCTGTCCTGACTAGCATTCTTAATGGGAACAGGGATTAAGTGTGGACTAACATCATTTTGTTTTCCAACCTCTACTTCCATGCCACCGAAAATAGCAGCAAACTGTACTTCATATGACCTTAATTGTTTACTGTAATAATATGTAAATTCAGACATTATTTACACTCATCATCAATATGTGTTCGTGTGTTTGTAATCTCATGAACGTTTGTCCCTTTGTTATTTTTAATAAACTCTTGTAGTGTTGGTTTTGTTGGATTATATAGTTGACGTTTATCGGATTCTAAAAATACCCAATTCTTTTTTATTGTTGAATACCGGTACAGTCGCGCGGGTACATCCTTAGATAATCCTTCATATGTTAACCTATGATAATCTCCCTGTTTTGGTTTTGATGCAAATACTGGTCCCTCAGTATACGGAGAGTTATTTGATGGAATAGCATCTTCCACATATAATCCTTTAGGATTTAGTCCCATCTTGGATATATTAAAGTTACCGGTAAGTTCAGCCTGTTCTATTTCTGTGTGGGATAATTCGCGAATACTCCCCGATCCTTCTGCTCCTTTCTCTGGAACTGCATCCTTGGCAGTAGCATCTATTGTTTGGGTGATATCAAACATGTCTTGGAATACTGTGCTATTACCGTTATTACCATCCACAAACCCAGTTGCATCTTTAGTTGGTGTTAGTTTACCCAACACATCCCGAGTTTCTTGTGATGCATATGCAGGTTGAAGTACAACTCGCAACATGGTTGGCTTCCATCCAGGAGTAAATCCTGTAACACTCCACCCAACGTCAGTTACTTCCATCCACTTTTCAATCCGTTCCAATTTTGCTGAGTATTGAGCTTCACTTGGAACTTCTATAATATCTCCAATTATTAGTGGTCGCCCCAATGCTATAACACACGAATTAAAACTTACGGATAAATATAATGATTGAGTTGGTAGTTCTATCCCATATTTGGTTAATTCGGTAAAAGTATCTAATAATTCGTAATACCCCTTTATACTTATCGCCTCCGTATTATATTCTCGATCACGGTTTTCTAAAAATATTTTATCTTGTATATTATTTTCATTTGTGGCTGTATAATTATATAATTGGAGAGCCTGAACTGCCCATACATCATTATCACTGCCAGTGAAATCTAACGCCCTCAATCTCCAGTACCTTGATGGAACTGAATCCTTTACTAGTATAGTGTTAAGACAATTATCATTTGGTAATAATACAACTGCAACACCATACCAGGTATTGCCATCTTGTGAACGTTCTAACCTTGCTCTTGTGACTCTGCGAGTAGGAATATCTGACTGTTTTATAGCAAATGCTGTTATGTGGTTGTATATGTTAGTTTCTATCCCATACATTGCCCGAGAATTATCATTAGTTTTAATATTACCAAAGTCGTAACCGATGTATGATGAAGCTGATATGGCTATTTGTCCACGTTGTATCGATCGCCACTCAGTTACGTACAAATCAAATGCATTGGAACTTGGGTAATTCGGTAATTGTCCTCCCGATATTGGATCACCGTTGCCTGAACAATCAACCAACTTTCCTTGCTCGTGTATTCCCATTAGAGCATATATATTGAATGTAGCTCCACCAATATTAATAGCTTCCTGAACTAATGTTTCAATATATTCACTATCTCGGTGTTCATCTTCCAGTTGAAATGGACGACACTGAATATCTTTCGTACTAGGATTAATACCTTCCGCATATAAAGACGGTGTAGTATTACATCCGTCTTGTTTTATGGTAGACTGTATAATATTTCCATTAGGATCTACAGGGAAGTTAGGCCCAGTTTTACCAACACATCCAGTTAATTTACATCCTGTCATTTATTGCCCACTATTTAATTTGTGTTAGAAATAATTTAAGGATATTTAATTGATTTGAGTTATCATCTTTATGAGATTGGTTGTTATCACCATAATCCATATCATCATCCGTTAAATGGTTACCGTCATTAGTATATTGAAACCTCATATTATCATCATTTCCATCATCTCGCTCACCACTTGAATCGGGTTTACCGTTATTATCTTCCACATCATTATCATCTAAATTAGCTTTATCGTCGAAGTTGAAAGTGAATGCTGTTTCTCCTTCTCCGCGATCTCTATCAGCTGAGTTATACTTTGTCTGTAAATCCTCTTCCGCACTTTCTTCTTCCTCTGCCTGATTACGATATATCAAGTATGTTATTAACCTATTATCAGGACGATCTTTTTTCTTTGTACCTGAAGATTGTCGTTCTGCCAAGTTTTTTATTACAGCATTTAATTGTGTCATGTGTTATTATTCCAGTTATTGTATATGTGTTGCATTATTACCCAATCGTAAATGTTCCCAACATTCCAACGTTTTCTAGGTCTTGTACTAAGTAATCATCTAATTGTTGTAATAATTCTAAGCGTGTTGTTTCTGCCTTCGATTGTAATTCGGTGGCATTAAGCGATATACCTCCACCAGCTCCAGGTAAGGAACCATATTTACCACGAATTTCTGCTAACATAAATTGGCATTGTGATATTGCGTATCGTTCTATCCAGGTCTTAACATATCTATCCTTGAGTAGTTGTTGCTCTGTTCGTTCAATTTGGCAATCCATTAACATTCGTTCGGGGCGAGTGAAAGATTGGTATATATCTAATACGCGATTCATTTCATCCCAACTGAAAACAATCCGGGTTGCAAATAAATGTTCGAGCTGTTCGATATATTGACTAACTAAATGAAAACTTGTTAAATCATAAGTTCCCATATTATATAAATGCTGTAATACCACTTGCCCATATGCTCCAGCTCCCTGTGCTGTAGACAAGAATGCTGAGGAGAATCGGTGTACTGCTGTGACATTTACTATTTTATCGTACCCAATTCTTTTATTATTTAACGCATATCTGGATTCGTGTGGTTTTGCATCCAGGAAATAAAACCCCCGTGTATATGCCATTGAACTGCGCTTCCTGAAGGATTCCAATGCTCTTCGTATGGCAGTATCAATTTGGTGCGGAGTCAATTCTACTGTAATTACTGGATGCCCCAATTGGGTTCTAATATCATCCGCCAATTTACGTCTCTCGTCTGGCGTACCGTCGGTTCCTACACCCAGCACTTCGTATGATGGTAATCCTGAGTTAGTATCAGTTCCCTCTTGTGGCTGTTGCACTATCGCAGCAGGAGTAACTTGTTCCCATAAAAACCCAGATACTGGTACTTCTCTAGTTGGATACGTATATTCGGCCGCGAAATTAGTATACGTGGTAGTTGCTGGAGCATTACCAGCTTCCACAAAGTCCGCATATCCATCATTAATAGTTACGCTGCCCACTCCTGTAAGATTTGCTCCTGATGGTACAGGAATAAAAATAATAGTACCTGATCCCGTAGAAGAGTTACGAATCACTAGTTGACCGTGAGCCGTAATGGATAGTTTAGCTATTCCACCAATCTCTTCATAAGTTTTTCCGTTCCATTCATTTAGTGTTCCTGATACTGAATTATACCACCTAGTTCCTCTGGCCGGTATGAGTGGAACCGTAGTGAATGTAACAACAATCCAGGTTATACCATTCCTAACATACAATGCGTTATTAGTAGTATCATACCAATATATCCCATTTGGTAACAAACTTGGATCATTTAATGATTGAGTGGGATCGATCACACTCCAAATATTCCCACCCCACACATAAAAAATATTATTTACATCATCGTACCAAATAGTACCGTTTCCTGAAGTAACAGGATCAACAGAAAATATAGTGGTATTAACAATTTCCCAACCACTACCATCCCATTTATTAAGTTTATTGTTGGGTATATCAAACCATAACGAATCCAACGCAACTACTGGAGACAATGCTGGGTCTATTATCGATAAAACAAAATTAGCAACTTGTGTCCAACTATCCGTAGTAATATTCCAGGCAAATAATACATTATCGGATGTTCTCCACCACAAAGTACATGACTCGACTTTCGTTGGATCACCAGGCCAAACTAAAACTGGAAGTGGTTCCCATACAGTAAGTAATTCGTTGTATTGTGATAATATTTCTGTTGATGGAACATACCATAAATTTCCTGAGGACGGAGATGTTGGGGTAGCTTCCGTAATCAATACTCCAGGCGTATTAGTGATATCGGTCCAGTTATTAGATACTCGTGTATGTAAGGTATTATCGGTTAAATTAAACCAGTATGTTCCCACTGGTAAATTTGTTGGATCATCATTCCATGACACTGCCGATGTTTCTATCCATGACACGGTAGACGAATCGCGTTCATATAAAATATTATGTTTCTGGTCAAACCAATATGTGCCACATATTGGTTCCATGCAAGTATCAGGTGATATGTCTGATACCACAGTGTTAACATCACACCATGTAGTTCCATTCCATTTTTTTCCACTTGTTCCGTCAAACCAATAATCTGCACACGTGGGAAGTTTAGGATCAGTTGGGTGTATTATGGTATTTGTTGGCGTCCATGATCCCCCCAATCGAACAGATAATACTTTAGTTGATGTATCATACCAATAGGTACCATTAGAAATTAATGTAGGATCGGTCGTTTCTATAATCGCCGGAACTAATGAGTATGTATATCCATCAAACTGCCATAATTTTTCAGCTACGGTGTCATAAAAAAACGTACCAGCATTTGGAGCAACTGGGGAAATTGGGGGATTTCCATGTTGTTTAATTTGGTTATTAACTTCATTAACCAATAAATCATATGTGCCAACATCTACCCCATTAACGTTGATTTCCACAACATCAAAATCTTTTCCTGTTGGTACTTCACGGTCAACCACAATATCGAATGAATAGATTACCCCCGGTAATAAATCTGTGGCATCTGTGGGCAATATGGAATTAAGGCCAAATGATATTAATTGTTGACCTTGGGTACCAGCCTTAACGTTATCACCATATCTATCAGAATATGAGCGTACTCCATCAGCATGATATCTAAATTGGCAATCCGTTGCATACCCTGCAACATAATAAGATACGTCTGTGCTTAAATTAGATACCACAAATGATGTAGTGAGTAATTCACCCCGATTTTTTTCTTCACATTCATATATTGCCCCCACTACCAAAGCATTACCAATTTTATCCCCTGTGTGTAAATTAAAATCGCCTGTTGGGTCGGCTATATACACCTTACCGTCTTGTGGAATGTTTTCAGCTGTCATTGGTTCTGTAGATAACAATATTACTATTCCGGCATATACTCCACCCATACCAGAATCACACCCTGCTGCAGGATGTGGAATATTCCATTCAACGGTACCCTGACCATTCAACGGTACTCCTTTTTTAAATTCTAATTTGATTAGTTCCCCTTCAGTTTTTAACTGAAAAGCCCCATCATGGAACTGGTCAAAATCACCCATATAAATACTCCTGCCATAAGATAGTAGTATTTATATATTTTAACTGAAACGTACTCAGAATATCATATTTTTATGTTCTTTGGTGTTACGTGTTAACCACTTGATTAATTGTTTACCTTTCCATGCAGGTTTGAAGTTAGTATTGTTTAAACTGGAGTCTACCCCAGTCAGAGTAATATTGGTTGGAATTGGGGCATAAAAATCCTCATACAACCAATCTACTACAATCTGGTGTTTAGGCTTTAGATTTAGTTGGCGTTTAGTTTCTTTATTTTCCCCAACAACTAGTCTACAATATTTATTCACCACATATCTCTTTTGTTGACTTGGTGTAAGTTTTACCGCTTCCCTCAATTGTTCTTTAGATTTAAGATATTCTTTAAGTGTTAATTTTTTTGCCATCTATATCCCAATAATAGTTGTTATACAGTATTTATTTATATGTCTCATATTCTGTATTGTTTTAACGTTGCCCAATAAAAAACCCCCACAATGTGGGGGTTTTTTATTGGTTGAATTATGCCCAAACAGTAGTTGCAGATCCACCGGCCAAATTAATACCCGTAAGATTTTCAGTTAGAAAATTAAGTGCAGTTCCACCAGTTGCAATAATCAATTTACTGACACCAGCATGTGCTGTAATAGCATCTTGTATTTCAAGAGTGGTTGCTACTCCTTGATTACCTTCAATGGTTATCACGTTCCCTGCAAATTTAACACGTGGTAAGCTAAGAGATGGTATATTTGCTTGAATTATTAACAACCCATTAGCAGCGCTACCAGCTTTTTTTGCAGTCAACACTAAATCTGTATCAACTGTAACTGTGGCAAATGTACGTTCACCACCAGTTAAATTAGCAGTAGCAACAGCAACAAGTGTATCGCCTGCATTATTAGCTACAGTTACCAATGCTGATGCTGCTACACTACCTGCAATTGCAGAGAGAATTTGTGCTGCAGTTGTGGTAATATCACCAGTTACTACAATAGCATTACCAACTACAGTAACTACAGGTACAGGAACACCACCAACAGCGTGTTCTACAGATACTAGTGCACTTGGATCCCCTATAGCAACCGAAGTATATGTCATTGTTCCTGTTGCCATTGCAACAGCTAGCGTTGAAGGAATACCACCGTCGCTTACAGTACACGTTGCAACCTGAACTCCAGTCACATCAGTTTCATCAGTTGTCATTCTTTGTTGGCCTCGAATACCGCCATCTTCTCCAGTTACGGGTAGTGTGGCAACTAGAGGAAGTCGGTTTCTATTTTCCGATAATAAAGTCATTTTGTTTTTCTCCTTAAGGGTTAAAAATTCTTTAATTTTTTATTGTATTAATACGACTAGTATTTATGCTCCTCACTTAGTTTGCAATATATTCTTGTTTTATTTCATAGTGCAGTTGGGACATACATCAACCCCATATTTTCTAAATGTTTGTTTTTTAGATACTAGTATTGCTTCCCACTTATGCCCACATACTAAACGTTGCATTTTGTGATGCTGTTTTGTACCTTTGTGTTGCTCCATTAGTTTAATTTTATTTTGTTGTTTTTAGTTCGTCAGTATATGATATGCCCATATTTAATCCTCATAAATGGTTATTATACATTATATACTTAGTTACATTGCCTCCCTTATAATCATGGGGATTTCCTCTAACACATAAAAATGCCCACTGAAGTGGGCATTTTTAGTGAGGTTAACAACCAGGTAGAGCTTACGCTAAGTTCAAACCAGTTACATTCACCTTTCCGTAGTAGTCGGAACTATTACCCAATGATGTAGCAGTATCAGAAAATACAGCTTTACCATAACGAGTCATCAATGAAACAACAGGTTGGAATGTAGTTGGGTTAACAACAACACCTGAAGACATCAATGGGATATATGGGCAGTAGAAATAACCTGTATCTGTTTCGCCATTACCACCTTTATAACCTACAAGGATAGTATCAACTTCTGCAGTAGCAGGATTACTCATATCAACACCATAACCAACTTGATTCCAGATATAAGAATATACTTTGATTGTACCATTTAATGTACCAACTAACATTGTGTTATTTGGACCTTTAAATGAACCATCAATAGCTGGTGCAAATACAGATTTTGCAGCAGATTGTAGTATGGATACAAGCAATGGAGAGACAACAATAAAGTTACCAGCACCACGACGTGTTTTACGAGCAATTTCATTAGCAACTCGGTTAATAACAACACCAAGGTTAGCTAAACGATCACCTACGTAAGCAGGAGTATAATTACCACCTGTACCATAAGCGCCACTACCAGCACCATCAAATGAATCAACAGTACCTGCAAGTGCTATAAGATCAGTAATAATTTCTTGGTCAATTTCTTGAACAATCTCAGCTGACATAGCTTGAGTCATTTCTGATTCAAGATCAAGTCCGTGCTGTGCGTTAAGATCCTGCATTGCCTCAATAGTCCAACCAGCTTGCAATTTACGTGTTCCAGCTTCAATGGCTTGAGAAACAACATCAAGACGCATTTTACGACCACCGACACCTTCCATGAAACTACCAGAACCACCATGTAATTGATTTCCGTCTGCTGCAGAAGTACCACCGAAAGAACCAGCACCACCACCATAAACAGCACCAGGTAAACTTGAAGGCCAAGCAACGCCAGAAGCATCATTAGCACCAATATTACCAGTTCCGGATTGTCCAGCAGATCCCATACCAGAAGCACCAGCAGTTTGGTTTTCAACACCAACACCAGTTCCGCCGTTGTTTTCACCAGAAGCACCTGAAGAATACCATTGACGTAATGGGCTATCGTTACCGAACACTTCATCGTTAACGTTAATAGCACCAGGAAGACCAAATGGATTAGCAGCAGTTGTATTAGCTACTTTTTCACCATAACGGTAACGTAGGGTATAAGCCAATCCAACGGGACCTGTCATTGGTTGTACACCAACAAGTTCAGTTGCAATTGTACCAGGAATAATACGACGAATCATAGGAATCAGTATTTTACGGAAACCTGCAATGTCGTGTGCACCTACTGATCCAGCGGCAGCTGATTCAGAGATTAGTTGATTTTTTTGGTTTTCAAGACAAACATCAACAATAGCTTGTTTTGAAGGACTAAGGCCATCTAACAATGCTGCCTTGTGTTCTGTCCAATTTTCAAATATTTCATTATCCATTATATTTCTCCTTTAAGAATGGAAAGTTAAGTTAACATTTAAGTTATTTATTTAATACCTGCGAGTTTACGCAATCTAGCAATTTGAGGATCAACAGGTTTCACCTTATCTGCTATCATTTCGCCGTCTCCCGAAATCAGAAATCCTTCAGTAAGTTTATCATCGTCATCATCGTCATCTTCATCACGTTTTTTACGTTTCATTTTCTTCTTAAATTTAGGGCTTTCATCATCGTCATCTTCATCATCATCTGAATCACTATCAGCAAGTACTTTACTTTCCTTCTCTGGTGCTTCGTCAGCTTCACGGATTACTCTACCAATAAAGGTTTTAAATCCGTCTTCTAGCCGTGCAGTTGGCACATTCGCTAAAATTGCTTCCATCACCTCTTTCTGACGACCAGCAAGAGGTGCTAAAATTTCGTCCATTTTAAAATCACGTTCTAATTCAGATCGAATACTTTCAGATTCCTTGAGAGCTTCTTCAACATCTTCCAGTCGTGATTCTGTTTCTCGTAATGATACTTCTGCAGATTCGTCATCCGCATAGCTATTCATATACTCAGTAGCAAACGCTTCAAATATGGTCCGTCCAAATTCATTTTTGCGTACTACATCTAAATCTTCTTTAAGCTCATCCAATTCAGTACCTAATCGAATTTCTAGATATGCATCTATATTTTCTACTAATTCGCCCAAATCTGACCGAAGCTCATCAGCCATAGCAGCTTTTGCTTCTACTACCTTTTCTGCATATTCTGCTTCTAAATCTCTAAATGAATTAATATCTTCTTTCAATTCTTCTAATTCATCAGTTAAATAATCAGTTACTTTAGCATCAACAGCTTCAACCAGTTGATCGCGTTCAGTTACCCATTGTTGAGTAAGCTCAGCTCTAGTATCGGCAGCAGATTCTTCTCTAGCAGCTGCAGTTGCTTCATCTATTTTTCCTTGAAATGCTTCTTTTAGTTCTTTAGTGGTTTCGTCGTTAAGAACTTCAGAATCAAGGAGTTTCTTTAGTAGTTCATCCATCGCAGTCTCCTATAATATTTGATGTTGAAAGTTATTTTATAATCTTTTATTACTATTATTTATATTAGGTGATCTTTTAAATTCAGAAAGTTAATAACTTTCTGAATTTCCCGCTAGTTATGCAGAATTGTACACCTGAAAAATATAACAATATGGTTACTTTTTATAAAAAAATCCAGAATTTATCCAATTAAGCATTTCTTTTTTAAAATATTTTTGTGCAGCAGCATCATGTTTCACTGATTCAGCTAAATTAATAATATTGTGTCCATTTCGCATGTGTTCAAGACTTTCAGTAATGGTTGATGGGTATGCTCCGGGTGCAGATGGATTAGCAACAATATCAACTGTCACAAAACTAAAACCAGATACGCCGCCTGATTCACTAACAGCACCCGCTCCACGAGAAGATACACCAAGTAACACTCCAGATGCAACTAATTCTTTGGCTATTATTCCCATTGGGGTATTGAGTAACTTAGCTTTACCTATAGCGTTAGATCCACTAATGTCTAATTCGGTAATAACATGAGAAATTCTATCAAGATTGATATTTAGTGACTGTGGATGGTCTAGTTCCCCAAATATACCATGAGTCTCATGTATACGTAATTTTGCACTTGTTACAGCTGCTTGTATTTCGGTAATGGGATATACTCGACCGTTACGATTCTTAATATTAGCCTGCATAAAAATACCAGATAAAAATGTATTTCCTTGGGTAGTATTAGATTCAGTAATCAGTCCTGCGGCCGAGGCGGATAGTTCTTCAATCAGTATTTGTTGGTTCATCTCTAATCCTTATTTTCTATCTGCATTCTTCCACATTGCTGCTGCTGCTACTCGTTCACCAGCCTCTTTAGACCCGTACCTTTTAGCAGCCTTAGCAGCAATTTTTTTAAAAGCTTTGCCCTTTTTGCCAATATCGTCACCAGCCTTAGCTTCCTTGCTAATTTTTGATTTAGCTTTATGGCTTAACCCAGATGAAGGTACTCGTTTAAATAATTCGTTAACTGTCATGATATTAGTCCGTTGTACCAAGACTTCTATCTCTACCATCATTACCTAATGCGTAATCATCACTTAAACCAGGAGACGAATTACCATGTTTTTTCATTGTATGTCCTTTGGGGTAACGAGAATGTTTTGTTTTGCCTTTAACTTTATCATCTAAATACGGAGACGAATTACCATGTTTTTTCATTTTGGCTTTACCGTGTCCTTTATATTTTCCCTTAACCACAGTACGCTTCATTGATCCTTCAAATGGTTGCTTGAATTCTTCTTTAATTTCATCGTCATCTTCATCGTCATCTTCATCGTCATCTTCACGGTCTTTATCTTTATCTTTATCCAAGTCATCATCATCTTCAAAATCATCATCTTCATTATCCGATTCACCAATAATTATGTTTCTTGATACTTGTTGAACAATATCATGTAGAAATATATCCGCCTCATCTACATTACCTCTGATGGTAGATTCTACCATTTTACTGATAATTGCTAGGCGCTTTTGTTTTTGTTTGCTTATTGACATTATGGTATTACTCCTTATCATTTTTGTGTATTATCGTTAATCGTGTCATTGGATATTGGTATACCCATAATCTTCTTCTAATTATTTATGTTGTTTGTAATATTTACGAATAAAAGTTAAAAATATTCATATTACTTTGGGTTGTTTGTAATTGGAGCGTTAGGTGTTTCGTTATTATTGGGTGTAACATTTTCAGTATTTCCTAATTCGCCACCAGCTTCCATGCCAGGTTCTATTCCACCCATACCGCCGTCAACACCACCCATACCGCCGTCTAGTCCACCACCAAAACCGCCGCCTAGTCCACCACCAAAACCGCCCATGCCACTTTGCTCTCCGTTAGCACTATAAATTATCTTAACATTCTCTTTTTGGTCTCCAGTAGGATCGAGTCCTAATTCCTCACATTTCATATATTCGCTGACTTTTAGCTCTTCGTCCGTTATTTGTAGGAATCGTTTAAGTTTAAATCGTGTAGATAATCCAACAATGCCGTCCGCAGATCCATAGGAACTTAATAACTGACTATCTATTTCATATTGTCTGTATTTTCCATAATTGGAGGGTTCTGGTAATTTTAACTCATAACTTTCTTCGCTTATTTGTATGTTGTTTTGTCGTAAAAAACGTTTAAATTCCGTATCTACCACTTTTTCAATATATGCTTGTAATCTCTCAACATATAATGAGAATCGCAATTCCTGTATGTATGCAATCCCTACCTTACCATCATTCCAAATCTGACCACCATCTTGTTGTTCAATCATATATGATACTGGAACTTTTAACCCACGCCACACCTTTCGTTGGAAATATTCAAGATCAGCTAATTCACCTAGACCTTGACCACCAGGTAGGGTTTCTACTTTAGATCCTCGACCATCAGGTCTTTGTGCAAAGAAAAAATCTTCGGAATTCTTGGTAAAACAAGAGGTTAGAGCAAATGTGTGGTGTGAGTGGTACTTTTCTTCTTTGTCAATAGTTAATGTTCCCACGTCTTGATTTACCCACTTTTCGATCTTAACCACTCTATGAATATTTTTGTTGGTCAATTCAACGAATCTGTGAACAATTTTGCATGATTTTGTAGTAGGATCATATATTGTTCTATATTTGGAAGATGTAACTCCAGTTGGTGTTGTAATTGACTCTTCCTTACCATCAAACGACCACAACCTGTCTTCGTATGTAAGGTCTTTTGCTTCAACAAAACCCCTACTTTGGACAGGAAATTTATGTTCTGGTGTACATACAATTTCGTCACCATTATCTAGTGTCATTTTTATTGTTTCTGTGTCTCGTTGAGTTATGCCAGCCCATGATATTGGTCCGGGTACAACTTCGCCGCTTTTTGGGTCAATACTATATACCCAATTTTCTTTACCTTCGTCAAATTCTTGTATCAGTGTAGACAACGATTCAGTTCTGCCATCCAATAATGGAATTTTAGTATCTAACGATAAGCACATAGATTGTGGATTATAAACAGAATCAATTTCTGACTGACCGCCATTTAATGTTGGAACTTTTTTCTGTTTAATTTCATTTTTAATATTTTCTAAATATTGTTTGACCCGTTGGGGTGGCATTTTACCTACATCTATATAAAACACCCGACGTTCTGGTGCGCGTTGAATCCGATAAATGATTACGGCATCCTCTAATAATTCTTTTTGTTTGTGTGCTCGATAAACTGGACGCAACACTGATTCTCCGAATGGTTGGGTATCAGACATGTCATTGGTTAACCCAAATCGAATAATTGTTCTGGCACTAACAATTTCAGTTTCGGTTTGAGTATCTTGTTTTGACCCAAGTGGCATGGAATACCCACCAGATCTAGGTTTTTTGGCATCAGTTTTTACTTGCCATCCAACAATTTTTGTTGCGTCTTCTGCATCAACAATCGCAGCCACTACATTTTTTGGATGTATAAATTCCCACTGTGCAAATGGATTTTCCTGTCTTCTGAAAAATATATCCCCGTATTTAATAGTTACCCGTGCAATACGATATAATCGATTTTTCATATCATGTATTTTATTAAATCGTCTCAATGCGGCTTTTAATGTCAATACTGCTATAGGTGTGATGGTGTCATCTAATTCTGTACTTAGATCTATTTCGAGAGGATCTTTTGTTTTCGGATTATTGCCGGTCATCTCTTCAGCTATAGTGTCAAGTGCTCTGGCAACTTCAATATCATTATCCATTAAATCGTATTCGCGGTATCTTGTCATACGTGAAGCTGATCCTTGTATTAATCGCTGATACCATGTAAAATTATTATATGCGCCAGAATCAGACATCGATTGACTATCTGTCATTTTTGTTGCTAATGGTGCTGGTTCTATAACTTTAAAATAGCCTGTCCATTTGGGATTATTATTTATCATTGTTGGTTGCTCATTGGTTTGTTGTATTTATTATCACTATTGATGTTGTTACCTATGCTGGATTTGCTAAATTAGGAAATGCGGAATGTATACTATATGATCGTAATCTTACATTTTCATTCTCCTGTTGCTTTTCTTTAAGTGTGTTACCTTTGGCGGCTTGAATGACAGCTTCCCCGCTATTTTTATTACCTTTGTGTGATAACACGTTACTAAGTGATGCATGCCCATTTAATGTTTTGAGTTCATTCAGTATGCTTGTTTGTGTATTATCGTTTTTTGCTTTTGTTTGTTCTTCAGGAGTTTTTACATTTTTTAAATTTGCTTCCATTTTTAGTTCTGCATCGCTTTTCATAAAATCCGGTTTCAAGTACTGTACTATTTTATATATTTCTGACCCCAACCAATGGCCAATTCCCTTAAGCATCTCATCAATTATATTATCTTTTCCTGTAAATAGTGAATATATCGTTGCAGCAAATCCTGCAATTGCGATTGCTCCTAGTGCCAATACCACTGCTGGTAATGCTAACAATGCAACAAATCCAGTGGATATTACTCCGAACACACTTGCCATACCTACAGCAATATCTGCAGATGATTCGACCGCTCCTTTAATACCCAGCACAGCTTGAAAATATGGTCCTCTTAACCATGCAGATGCTTGATCCAATTTAGTTAGTACGGTTCCTGTTACCTTGTCACTTACCCCTGCTACAACCGAACGATTTTGCATTTCTGCCAAGTTTCCCTTTTTGGCCTTTGCTCCTGCTGCCAGAGCCAAATCTTTAACGGAATTAAGTAATCCACTTAAATCCGCTGTTTGTACCATCTTCTCAACTGCTAGTTCGGTACCATACCCTTGTTGTTTTTTACGTGCAACATTTAGAGCGACAGCCTCTAATATTTTTGCAAATTCAACAGATTGTCCCTTTTGGCGCCTTCCTCCTAACATTTCCAATTGTCGTGCTCTTGTTGCCTGATTTCCCATGCCAATTGCACCCATTAATGCTGCCAATGATGCCCCCTGCTTCATCCGTACATCTAAATTAACACCTGCTGCTCGCTTCATAGCTTTAACTAATGCAAGAGCTTGTTCCTTCAACAATCCCTGAGTCATATAATAAGCTGTATCCTGTTGCATTTGTTTAAAATATTGTGTTCTTTCACGCTGACCCAACCGCAATAATATTTCTCTAATATCACTATCTTGATGCAATACAGTATTCATACCAGTAAATGATTCCATTGTCATCCCTAGTGTTTTATGTAATTTTTTATATATACTAGTTTGACCTTTTACAAATTTAGAAGTATCAATAGTAGAATCACCTAACATTCTGCTGTTGACTACCATTGCAGCTAACCCTTTATTGGCTTCGGGTAAGCTTCCAGTAAACGCCACTAAACCTTCTGCTGCAGATCCACCAACTATACTTTTAAACTTAGTGACACCCCCCGTCATAGCCAATATGGCACTGCGGCTAGAATTTAATATTCCAGCCCATTCTTCCATTTGCATTCCTCTCATATTCGCCCCAAATATATCTACTTGTACCCCAAATTTTGCTGCAGATCGTGCTGCAGAGGAGTACATTGTAGCCATTAGGGCTATTGGAGTTAATGATGTTCTTGTTCTAGCTAAAGCAACGGAAAATGTGCGCATTCCTTTAACTATAGCGTTACGTAGCTTACTAGTACTCTCAGCCTTGCTGGCAAATTCATCCATTGTTTTACCAGCTTTATAAACTTCACTGTCAAATTCATGTAATGCTTTTCGTGCCAACTTGCCTGATGTTTTTAGATTACCATTACCGTCAATCCCAAGAGCAACGAAGTTCTGTAAAAATTGTTTTGCCTCTATACTGTTATACCCCAACTCTTCAATACTATCCATGGTTTTTGTGACAGTAGATTGCCCATTCGCAAGCAGTGCCAGGAATCCTCTAACCCCTTGTAAATTACCAATTTTTGTCTGAGCTGTTGTTACATCCCCTTCTGTTTTAATACCATTAGCAATTGATTTTGCAAAACTAGATCCAGAGGACGATAACGCTTTTACTAAATATGATGGCATCTTATTTAACGGATCCAGTTTTTCCCCTATCACATTAAATAACCCCTTTTCAAAAAAATTACTTTTGTTTTGTTTGCTGTTACTGGTAGTATTCTTTATATTTGCTAAATCTTCAGCAATTGCTTTAGCTGTTTCAATCAGTGTTCTTGTTTGCTGTGTTTTGTTCTTTTCTTCGCTAGATATTATTCTGGGGTCGACAGATTTACCAAACCCACCACTTTTCTGTATAGCTTTTGCCACCTCAAGTCCAATTAATACTGCTTCTTCGTTCGATATTGCCATGTTATATACCAATTATTATAAAGTTATGGGGTATTTATATATTATTACCCTACGAATAAACGCAAATGTTACCTAGCATAAATAAACGATAACATATAATGGAGATATACATGGAACCAACATATAATCCACCAGCTGTACCCGAACCCACACCTGACCAGCCAGCTGTACCCGAACCCACACCTGACCAGCCAGCTGTACCCGAACAAATACAACACCATAATGTGTTGCTTGATCGTGTAAAGCTTCCCGGAGAAACATTTAAATTACCATCAGGTGGTATATTTTATGATCACGGAGAATTAAGTTCTGAAGTAGTAGATGGGGAAGTACATGTATATCCTATGACAGCTATAGATGAAATTATGATTAAAACCCCCGATTTACTATTCAGCGGAAAATCTATAGTAGAAATATTTTCTAGGTGTATACCTCAAGTGTTGAAGGCAAATGAGTTATTTGCAAAGGATGTTGATTTCTTATTAATATGTTTACGCAAGGTGACATTTGGAGATGAAATAGAATTGGAATTCACCCATGATTGTGACCATGCAAAAACACATAAATACAAAGTGTTTATGTCTACATTTTTAAACAGAACAAAGTATATAGATCCTAGTAAAATTGCAACTTATTCAGCTACACTCGATAATGGCCAGGTAGTTACCCTAAATCCCATACGGTTTGGTAATTTTGTAAAAATCATGCAAAATACATCAACCATAGATAAAACCAGAGCTGACGATACAGATTATATAATAAACCAAGCTCATATAATAATGATTGATTCTTTATTAAGCGCAATATCATCGGTAGATGCAACCACCGATAAAGCGGATATTAGAGAATGGTTAGACACAATATCATCTGGGTGGATTCGTGTAATAGCAAAGGTTATTGAAACTACCACAGAATGGGGTCCCGAATTCACAAGTACTGAAACGTGTATTGATTGTAAAAAGAAATTTGAATTGTTAGCTCCACTAAATCCCATTGCTTTTTTTACATAACGTTGAGTTTGGGGAAACCAGAAGACATTAATAAGATGTTGAGCGAATTACAACGAGAAATAACTGGTATTATTGAAAGCGTGATAGACATGGTTTACTTTATGCGTGGTGCTATTGGATACGAAGAAATGATGCACCGTACATTTGGTGAACGCCAACTCATTGCAGATTTTATCGAAAAACGTCTTAAACAGGAATCCACTCGTGAATTTCCAAACTATTAAATTTCGATATATGAATCTTTCCACCACTGTGGAATAATATCTCTCGATTGTTGCATCAAATACCCAAAACAACCATCAAGAATATATACAGTTCCGCTATCATCATCTGCCCGTACAATCCGTCCACATCCCTGAATAATGTTGGTCATAGCTTGTCGACGGTACCACTCATTAGATATTTCCATCCGTTTTTTAATCCACTGATCACCAAGATATCCATATGGTACCTTGGCAAATATGGCAAACTTACCAAGATTATATTTCAAATCTAGTCCTTCTGTAGACGAAGGAGATATTAAAATACCTGGTTGTTTGCATCGTAAAAAACCATCTATTACCTCAGTCCTATCTGTGTCAATATCAGGGTTATGGTGAAATATTATTTGTGGTATATTATTCGATAATTCATCAACCAGCCATTTAGCCACTGCAAAATTTCCAGTGTGTATGATACCCGATTCATCTCCATGTGATTTACATAATAATATAATAGATGATATCATTTGTTTTCTGTTGGCTGATTGATTGGTGTCATTCCACTTGTAATTCATTTTCATTTGTGGCATATAATATATTGGCCTGTTTTTTACAGGAAAATCGGAATCAATCGACAAAAACGCGGTTTCGTTAACAGGAATACCTAAATCAGCGCAAAATTCATCCTTGTTAAGAATGGTAGAAGACATGAACAAAAATTGTGTTCCCATCGGTTTAATTAAATGATCAAACGTATACGAACCATATAACCGTTTAAATTGAAAAGAAACCAAATCACTTACTAATACATAATTTTGGTCTATGTATTCTTGAGTGCAATTTAATAATAAATTAATATCACATGCATGCTTAGCGAAATATTCAATATCTTGTATTTTTTTAATATCTCTGGATGTTAATTCAGACCCCGATTTCTCTTGTATGGGTATAATATCTGATTCTAGTTCTTGTATTTTATCATATAATGCATCTTTATAGTAATTTTTAATCCAACTAAGAGCGTCTTCCATTGATTTTTGTTTTTTAAAGGGCAAGGTATATTTGGTACTAAACCATTCTTGAATACTAACAATATCAAAATTAACTAAATGAGACTCAAGTGTGTGACATTCGTCCATTATAACTAATTTTCTCGGACTGAAGGTGTCCGTGTGTTTAAATGTAGTTAGTGCTAATTTGTAATTAAGTACTGTGTTAGATGCCAATTTAGCTGCATCTCTAGCTGCAGAATATGGACAACTACTACATCTAGGTTTAATTATAGATCCTACAGCACATGATGTGTTTTTATTGTCACATGTATAATTTCCCTTACCGAACAAAGATGATAAATTCACTAATTTGTTAGATGAAAATGAATCAACATATTGCTGTTGTAAAATTCGTTGTGGTGTTAAAATATATGAATCCCCGTTATTTGTGCGATTACCAATATATCTCGAGAAGGTAATACCGCTGTCAGATTTACCCGATCCAACAGGACATTCCAGTATTAAATATTTTGCTTTTTGTTTAGATATCCAATTAAGAGCTGTGAGTTGGTTTATTCTAGGTTTATAGGTAGATGGCCACGAATCTAATATGTTGTTAGTTGACATAAACTGATATCCAGGTAATGGTGCATAAGTAATATTTACGTATTATACAGACACCAATTAAATCAATCAACGGTATATATTACAATTTCGCATTCACTTCGTTCATTTGAATTAGCTATTACAATTTCGCATTCACTTCGTTCATTTAAATTGTAATAGCTAATTGTTGATTTTATTTAATTACTTATTAATTATTATTTTTTACTTATTAATTATTATTTTTTACAAGGAATTCTCCCCCCCCCGAAAAATAATTTTTAATTTTAAAATGTTGCCTGCATGTTATGGGCCCTATACCCACAAAGATAACTAACATAACTTGTCTCCTGGTTCGAATTGTTATCGTGAGAACTCATTATGCAATGTACCTTGATTTTTTCCCCAGCTAAAACATACTAGTTGGTTATCTTCACCGTTATTACGGAAGACTTTTAATCCACTAACACCATTACGTGCTCTTTGGCGAGCCTTTTTACTATTATTATTGTGCTACCATTTCGGTAGGTAAAACTTATATACCATTATTATATGATTTCAATATATCTAAATATTTATATATATTTGGTACTACATCACTTTTTTGTATTTTATCATCATTTCGTTCATTAAATTGATTTCTACATTTTTCACATTCTGATATTATATATACAATATCATTAATATTACACACCTCCTTGTGTGTTTCGAATAAATTTAAAAGTTCAACCCAGTAATAAACTGAAATATCATGATAAGAAGAGAAAAATTCAACTACTTTTTCTCTTCTTATCTCCATCAAGATACCCCAACGAGAAGTTGGTTTGTATACCCCAATTCCATCTATGCGAAATCCTCCGGATTCTACAATTAGTCGGTTGAGTGTATCCAAATGACATACACAACAAGTTGTTTTTGTGTCGTCTGCCATCTTCTGGTTAACATCAAATGGGATATTATAATTGCTACAATCTTCATTTTCGCATATGTATGTATAAGTTGTAATGTTACTTCCTCCACGTATATGTTTACGTATTTATATTTGTTCTGATATAATGGGTACCAATCCAAAAAGCATCCGACAAGTCTGCCAATCCAGTAGTTTTTCTATATCCGCTATGAATAAACTGATCTTTAATATCATCAGGTAAAACATCAATCATCTCTTGTTTGGATGCTCTACCTGATCCTGTTGCTGTTTTTTTCACAGTAGTAGGAGCAAATAAATAATATCTTAAATTATCATGTTCATTATTGATAATATTGATTATTGTAAATAATAAGCCAGCAAGGTCTCTCGTTACGTTTCCGGTAGCACCAAATGATAATCCCTCTATACACAATACATCAGGATGGCAATCATTATACACCGTCAATAAACTAGTAGCAACATATAATGCCCTTTGAAATTTAGTATGGTCTTTATTGGAACGTATTGTTCCAAATGTTTCCATGTTACCATCATTAAATATAGTATATGCACAACAAGTATAACTTTGGTCTATACTTATTATTTTCATGGTGATTGGTCGTGTATTGTGCTATTTAAACTCATTCCACATAAGCCTGATATGTCACATGATAACTCATCTCTTTTGTGGGGAGATATGGTGGTGTCAGTAATACCAACAACAACGTTAATTATAACATATCCGGTAGTAGGAGATATATCACCAAAATCTAGTTGTTGTATGTTTAATTTACTCATATTATATTCCCGCCATTGCGGCATTAAATGCTGTGGTTGCAGCAGTTTGTTTATGATATGGAATAGCAGAAAAACCCCAAACTTTTAATGGTAATGTTATTACCATTTCTCTCCATGCAGTATCATCTTCCTTCCATGTACGATACAACACAGAACAAACAAGTCCCATTTCTGTGTTAAATGTCACAGGATCTATGATATTTTCGGTGCGCTCAGTAGACGGTATAATTTCTACTTCATATAACGTATCAGATCTTCCGGGGATCTCTTTTGATCCACTATATGCAGGGTGTGGATTAGTAACGTCAAATATAGATTCTCCTTCTAAAATGTCCCTTTCTAGTATATCACTTCCAGACCAATATTTCATTTTATATTCCTTTCATCGCACGATCGAATGATTCAGTCGCAGATAACACAGGAGTATTCTGGCTGTTATTATATGCTTCAACTGCACGATCCCTTAAATCTAATATATTATCGCCCTTTATTGCTTCAACGTTAAGATAGGTATATAGTATGTGTGTAGTCTCATCGATAGTAGATGGAAGATAATCTAGTGGATATTCTATACATACTGGTACAATGTCTTTTATAATACTACCGAGTTGTAGTAATGCTATTTGTTGTAATTCAGCAGATGGTGATTTATTCATATGTATAATCTCTTTATTGTTGTTGTTATAGCCAGTATCATTTTTCGGTTGATATGTAACTGAATCCTTTTTTGAGTTGAATTGTTATTGTTGTATCAAATGCCGTATTAATTTCATCCCGGTGAGATATAATAAACATTGATAAATTTTCATCTTTTGCTTTTCGCTCTAATATTTGAGCAGCATATTGCACTCCAATAGTATCCAACCCAACATCCAATACTTCATCCAATATGCATATATTAACTTTATTAGTACGATACATTAATATATCCCGAAAGGCAAACGATAATGCTAAATTTACCCTTGCCTGTTGTCCACTAGATAAATTACCGAAATCCATTGGTCTGCCAAATTGTGATATACCGGCAGTCATTTCTGGTGTAAAAATTACAGCATGTGCTAATCCCAGAGCTGACAAATAATAATGTAACCGCTTGTTTAATAGCGGTATATTTTGATCTAATAATGCTTTTCGTATAAAACTATCCTTCTTTGTTAATAATTTCAATAAAAACTTTTGATGATCAAGGATTTTGGTGATATTGTTGATATCATCTGTATTTATGTTATCAAATTGTACGGCACGTAGTTCATCTAAAGGATCCGTAAACGGGTTGTGCATTGTAGATAATTTACTAATTCTATCTTTAAATACTGATTGTTTGTTTTGTATGGTTATCAATTCATCAATATTGGATACTGTAATTTTAGATAAAATAATATCCTGCTCATCAACCAATACCTTTTTATTTTTTTGTAACGCATCTAACATAGATATTACCTTAGATATTTTAATATTTATGTCACCGATTTCAGTTTTACATTGAGTTATTTTCTGTTTAGTATTATCATATTTTTGTAAACAATAAGGACATTTGTCGTGTTGTAGGTGCGATAACTCGCTAGTTATTTTATCTACTTGTGATACATATTGAGCTTGTTTATTATGAGCATCAGTACACTGTAGTTGTATATTTTCCAATTTGACGGTAATATCTTTTGCCGTTTTATGTAGTTTCTGTTGAGCGTCAATATCAATTCCGTTTATCTGTTCTAATTTTTTAGTAACATTTTCAATTTCACATTTAGTATCGTCGTTCCATTTAAGTAATCTTTGAGCGAGAGATGTTATTTGGTTGTTATGTCTTTTTTGTTCTTGTTGATATTGGTCAACTTTAGCTGTTTGTATGGTTAATGATGTTTTTGTGTCTTTTATTAATAATTTTAATTTTTCGGACTTATCAGTTAATACATTTAAATTAAATAATTCTTCTATTATATCTGTTTGATTTGCACCATAAGACGACCTAACTGGCAATTTTAGGAACGGTAATTGGGTTGCGGAAAATGTAACTACCCTAACAAATATATCATATGGGATACCTATGATACGTTCAATTAATGCGTTAGTATTACTGACACTATCGGGGGTAATATTTTTATTATTACAAAATACATGAACGTAATTTCCACTGGCTCCAGATTTCATTTTTCTACACCTGGATATTTTAAAAGTATCTTTTCCCTTGTTGAATATGATAGATACTTCCATTTCTTTGTTGTTAATGTTGTTAATCAAATTATCTTTTTGTATATCTGATATTGTTTGATCATAACAAACATAAGTAAATGCATTTAAAATCACGGTGTTATGTGTAACAATATAATCATCTGTGATATATAGATGATCTGGATGGTCTACTGTGATACATTGAGCTTCTCCTTCAAATGCAGGTATAATCGTATCTATTGCTATTCCTGTTTTTGAAAATCTCATAGTAACCGTATATGTCATATCTAGTTCACGTATACTAGACTCTCCTCCCATACTTCGGATTAAGTATTGTATATCACGAGCTAAATTACCACTAGAGGTATTAAATATTTTTATCGACGGGTCAATCGAACTCACAGTAAATAATAATCCATCTACAAGTAAACGTTTTTGGTTATACGATGCACCATCCAGATAATCAGACAAAATAGACGATTCAGTATCATTACCACTAAAAATATTAAAATCTTTTAATATTTTTACAAGCGTAGAATCCCAATTACACAATACAGATATACTACATTTACCTGATAGTATCAACCCATATATAAATGGGTCAACTGGTAACGGCATATCAGGTAAATGTGGGTGTATTATAGATGGGATAAACACGTCATTCTTTTCGTTGTTTACGTATTTCAATAAATCAGTAGTGGGTAATATCTGAGGATCATTGTTATTTATGTGTGGAGATTGTACTTTCCATAAATGAGGTCCACCTACTAAAGTATGTCTACCATCTACAAACGTTACTTTAAATAATGGTTGTTTACCCTGGGGGAATATTCCCGATATAGGAGCAGTTGTTCCGTCTGGCATTTGGAGTAACTGACCCATTGTTACATCTCCCATGCGCGTCCACCCCTGTGGCGTTTTTAATAACGAGTCCACAGAATTAAACTTGCCAACACCATTAGCTCCCTTACCATCAGCAGTATTATCTAAGTCTTCACCTAATATTAATGTAGTGCCAGGTTTGTTTAGAGATATAATAGTTGGAACAGCCCCATAAGATAAAAAGTTTTTTAATGTTAATGTTTGAAATTCAATAATCATATTATTTTCCCAAATTCATAAAAATAGAAGATAATAATTTACTATCAATTACGTTGGAATCAATATTCAACAACATATTATTTATTTGGTCAGAAGTATTGGTTGGGTGTGTATCGTCTAATTTTAATTCCCCTGCTCCTGTTAAAATCGTCTGATTATGCGAAGATTCCTCCAGTGTAAACTCTCGTAGGTTGTACTTTTTGGTGAAATATTCTTTTAATTGTACACTTTCATCAAACTCAATAGGAATATCACACACACAACGTACTCTTGAATTTGAGTGGAGGGCAAGTTTTTGTTGTGATAATGCAGATACAGTAGTGTTGGTATATTTTGGACAATCAGACCAATCAACAAATTTTAATTCTTTTGATGCTAATTTATATGTAGCCATTCCCCTATTAATATCTCCAGTATCTCCAAAATTAGTAGGAAATGCATTACCAATATATACTACGTTGCAATTCGGTTGTTGCTGTCTTTTGTGAAAGTGGCCAGATAGTATATATGTAGGACCTTTGAAATCAGAAGCCGAAGGTCCACTTGTCATTTTCATTCCATATCCTGTTACTTCAAATCCTTTAAATTCAAAGTGTCCCAGCCATAAAGGAATATTCAAATATTGTTGTAGCGATGTATATTCATCAGGAAACATAAATGGACACAAGAAAATATCATGCTGTTTATTTGGTATTATAGTGGGTTCATCTATTATTACGAAATTAGTAAATTCGGCATAGGTAACGATAGAATGTATCTCTCGCGAAGTACGATAATATAAATCATGATTTCCTATTATGAAAAATATAGGTATACCAAGATCATTTAATTTTTTTGCTCCAATATACGAATAATTAATGGTTGACACATTTAATGCACTACGGTTTTCATTCCAATCACCCAAAAAACACACACAGTCAATTTGGTGATCTTGGTGTACCATATCACAAAACCAATCGATGAATGTATCACAATCTTGGTTGTGTAGTTGCGAATTTACTTTTGCTCCCCAATGTATATCAGTAAACATGGCTATTTTTTTAATATTATAACTCATGTTATATGTAATCCAGCAGTATCAACATATATTACATTACTTCCTTTTTATTTTATTATGAAGCATCAGCAACAAGTGCAGCTGCTTCTTTTTCTTTGAATTCTGTTTCATAAGTATACGATGGATTCATCCCACTATCAACAAGTAATTCATCCCGTATATTACGGTGTCGTTTTTCTTTATTCAGAAATTGCTTGAATGAATTTTGAATGCATTGAGTATAAAAACTAAAAGGATTATCACTTTTTTCTGGGTTGAATGCTGCCCACGACCTTGATAATTGCATTAGAGCATGACCTTGCATATCATCGTTATATGTATATCGTGCAAAATTATATGCTCTTGCATATTTTTTAGTTAATAATAGTAATTTTGCTGCTAATTGGTCGTTCATCACGCCCGTTAATTTACTGTCGATTACATCTTGCAGTAAATCCTTCTTGTCTATGTAGTATGCACCTCGCTTTCTAGGTTTTCTCTTTTTTATGAGAGTTTTTTGTTTAGTCAGTCTTTTCTCTGTCATCACTTCCATGTACCCATTCTCCTGTCAACTTTAATTATACTAGGCTTTATATTAAAGGTCAACACCTATAAATACGCTTATTACCAATTATTACCCCCAACTGGAGATCAAATGGCATTACCATCAACCGAATCAACCATAGACAATACATTTAAGGTAAAATTACGAGGAAGTGACGGAATTGTCACCTTTGACGTCACACCAGATTTCATCGAAACTAGAAACGTAAATTATGCAAACATTGAACCAATACACCAACCAGGCCAAATATACATATATAAGAATACGTCATCCCGAAATTTTAATATTTCGAATGGGAAGATGATATCACGTACTCCAGTAGAGGCAGATAGAAATTTAAGAAGACTACATATGTTACGTGGGTGGACTATGCCCCGATTTGGGGCAAAAAGCTCAACGTTAGATGGCCAACAATATAAAGAAAGACAGAGTAGTCCTGAACTATTAACGCAACTGAGAGCACAGGGCAGAAGACGAGATGCCGTTGATTTCTTTGGAATTGAAGTTCTAGGTGCACCTCCACAAGTATTATTGTTGAGTGCATATTCAGATGCTGCTGCTCTAAGTGGTAGAGCAAAATCTCAACATATAGATCGTGTCCCTGTTGTCATCCAACAACTAAATATACCATATCCAAGTGATGTTGATTATATACCAACCACTACAGGTGTTCCAATGCCAATTATAATGACAGTAGATGTTACTTTAGTAGAAACTCATTCAGCTACGGAATATGAACATTTTAGTTTAGATCAATACAGACAGGGTAGATTACGGAGCTTTTAATTATGTCCCAACAAGAAACAAACTCAGTTGAACAACAATACTCAAGATATGTACAGGGCGGGTTAACTGATCGATACAATAATCGATTAGGATGGTGGGAGCGTCGCATAATGAAAAGAAGAGACGATGACTATAATATTATAGTTGCCGTGGAAGAAGCTGGTCGGCCCGATATCATTTCCAACCAAGTATATGGACAGGATAAGTATGCGTGGTTAGTATTACAATACAATAACATTGTTGATATAGCAACAGAATTAATTCCTGGAAAAAAATTAGTGTTGCCTCACCAACAACGGTTATTGTTAGATATTTTAAATAAATCAACTGGTGGAAATCCAGTATAAGGAAAATTATGTCATCCCCCGAAAACGTATTATCTAGGTATAGAAGTTATGCTTATCACCAAATATTAATTGCGTGTGACAGCACAACCACAGCACAAGAATTACAAGTTAAACAAACTGTCACTGAATTACAGAGATTGCGACAAAATAATACTAATAAAGATACGAAATTTGGTGGTATGTCTGTAGCTGGAGGTCCTGGTGACAATTACGTTGTACTAATTGATGGATTAGTAGACAGCGAATTTGTAATTAATAAAGCTAGCTGGCAAACTATAATAGCTCCCCAAGATACAGGACAGCAAATGATGGCTCAATTAAACGGAACGCTAGAAGTATATGAGCCCTATGGAGCAGTATTTTTAGAACGATTAGTTGATGTGTGTGACACACTGGGGACAGATCCAACTGGGTTAGTATTCTTACTAAAAACAGTGTTTGTAGGATTTAATGATGGGTATCACCAATACAACCAGGAAGTAATTCCAAACGTAAAACCTTTGCTATTTTATCTTGTAGATATAACTTCGGTTATGGATGAAACTGGGTCTACGTATACCCTATCTGTGAATGGCACACAAAATGGATTTGGTCAATTACCTATGGTATCTCATATAACCAAAGGGTTTTCATTAGAAATTAATAAAGGGGACTCGTTGGTTGCAACGTTAGCATTAGTACAAAATATAATAAACCAAGAATACGACGAATATACGAAAATGTTAGAGTTGTCGTTTGCAAAACGACATTTGGGCCCCGTATTTAATAACGGCAATACTGATTTTAATTCAAGTGCCGGAGCTGGAAATTTTCGGCCAGTTAGATATAAAATAGATGCATCAGATTATACTAATTCGAAATTTCTGGCTGGGACGAACGAACTTGATAGAAATAATTCAGATACAGACAAAGTTACAATACAGTTTGGTATCAACACAACTCCAGAGGAAGTTATTAAGCGGGTAATGGAGAGTAGTAAAGGGGTAACAGATGAAGCCAGTAACAAAAACGGTAAGGCTATATTTAAAATAAATTCTTTTTTACGGTCAACACCAACAGAAATGGTAGTGGAATACCAGGTTACTCGATACAGAATGATTACAGCAACAGTCGAAAACGTTAGAAATAAAACGGCAGTAGATCTTGGTCCATCTCCAAATGTGAGGATATATGATTATATTTTTACAGGGAATAACACAGATATTATAGAATTTGATATTAAAATGAACATGGGGTTAGCCTTTTTTCATACAGCAGCAACAACATCATTTGAAATAGACCAAACTAGCGGAAAACGAGGAAATCCAAGTGAATTAGCATTGAAGCACGGAACACCGTTAAAAATATCAAAAACGGGTAAATCAAGAGGAAAAACACCACTATTCTTAGGCGATAAAATATCAAACACCAAAGTACGAAATAAAGTCAACAAACTTAGTACTTCAAATTTTAACGCTTTAGTTCAAAAACACGCAGCATTAGAAAATATCGCAGTAAAAATGACAATTAATGGAGATCCATCGTTGATGTCAGAGATGTTAGTAACAGACGTAACGGATGCTGTAAATGCAACAACAAAACAAACATACATGACAGCTCCTGCACTTATTAAAGTCAATATAAAAATGCCAGATGGTGGATCAAATCCAAGAACATTTAGACAGTTTTGGTATGACGGATATTATATGTTACAGGCAGTCGAATCGACATTTGATGGTGGAAAATTTACTCAAGTTTTATCAATGTTTAGTATTCCAGTTACGTCTACGCTTGATGAAAACACAGATCCGATAATAGAACGAGTTGACGGCAAAACAAACAACGATACTGGTGATTCTATTGCAACCACCGTTAATGGTAGTGCAGAGGATGCATTACTAAGAGACATAATGAATGATATATTAGGTAAACAATAATATAATGGACTTTTCTCATATTACCCTCGGGCGAGTAGTAGATACCAACGATCCACAACAAATGGGCAGACTTAAAGTAATGTGCCCAGCATTAAATGACACCCCTACTAAAACACTACGTAATTTACCATGGGCAACATATGTTGCCCCATTTGCTGGAATAACAGAAAGGGGAAGTAGGGGTAGGGATAGTGATGTTACAGTTGGACCAATTGCATATGGGATGTGGAATATTCCAAAAGTTGGAGCTACCGTATTAGTTGCTTGCATAGATGGTGATGCAAGTATTCGAGTTTGGTTAGGATGTATACACAACCAACTATTAACTCATACCATGCCACATGGTAGATTTTCATATCGCGATGAAATGGTAACTTCCGCGGGATTTGGGTGGTCGGGTGAGGAAGGTAAACCAATAGGACCGTTCTCATCACAAGAGGAAAAAATTGAACCAACATTTACTCAATTAGAATTAGCATTTACTCCATCAATGGATACGGTGGGGGCAAAAACAACTAAATTAAAACCACAAGTTAATTTTGAGTGGCGATCTCGTGGTGCCGATCATACTGTAAGTGGATTATCTGAAAAGGTGGTATCATCTGATAGCCAAGTAACCAGTTTTGTTAGGGATGATGCCGACATTGGTGATAGTAGTGGTAAGTTAGATGGATTTACTGAACCAGATGGGAACAATCTTAAACCAGATCAAGTTGAACAAGGATACAACAAAAGTAGAATTATCCCAGGATTAAAATTTGAAACCACAGTAAAAAATTATGATTCAGAGAAGTATTCATGGGTAACACCTGGATTTCATGCAATATCGATGGATGATTCTTCCACTAATTGTCGTATGCGGTTTAGAACCACCCATGGCCACCAAATAATTTTAGATGATACCAATGAACGGATATACATTAGTACCGCTGGAGGTAAGTCTTGGGCTGAGATGGACGAAAAAGGTAATATCGATTATTATGCATCTCGTAATATTTCATTTCATGCAGAAAAAGATTTTAATGTCACGGCAGATACTATTCGAATGACAGCAAAACACGGAATACACTTAGAATCCGATACTGAGATGCGAATACACGCTAAAGAACATTTACACATCAAAACTAATGGTAGTCTATATTTAGATTCTGCCACAGTCAATATTACAGCTGACACCCAAATGGATATTAAAGTATCCAATGGCACACTACATATTGGAACTAGTGCAGACATTAACATGCTGGCAGGTGGTAACTCGGCATTACAAGCAAAAGATATAAGTAATGTGGCAAGTGGACAATTTTTTGCAACAGCTTCAGCTAATAATAATATTTACGCGGGTGGTGAAGTGTTACTAACAGGATCTACGGTACACGCAAATGGACCATCTGCTGGACAAGGGATAAATGCTGTGGATGCAGTTGCTGCAAATCCAAAAGAATCATTTTTAACTGATCGAATTCCTGAACATGAACCATGGCCCAGAATAATGACCAAAATTACCAAAACTGATCAATCTACGGGAAACGCACATCTCAATTCTGCCGAATATCCATATGATAGCCCACATGTTGGTAGAATTGAGCGTGGATTTGATCTGTCGCGAAATAAAAACTGGCACCGGTAAAAAGAATGTCCCTACTAATAAATAGAACAATGGGGCAAAAATTATGACAAATAGTGGGTTATATCGAGGGTATTCTAGTTTTGAATTTCAACGAACAAAAAACTTTAGTATTACAGATATAGAATTAGTCAAATTAGACTTACTCAATCATATTTTTACACCACGAGGATCACGTGTTATGATGACAATGTGGGGGACAGCAATTCCTCAGTTGTTATTTGAACCATTAGATAGTGAAGTATTAATAACGTTAGAAGATGAATTGCGCGACGTATTTGACTCTGATCCAAGGGTTGAACTCGTCACGCTCAACATTCAACCGGCGTACGATGACCACTCAATAACAGCAAACGCAAAATTAAATTACGTAGAATTGAACGTAACGGGTGATTTTGTTTTAAACCTTCAATTTGGAACATAACATGGCAAGAGAAATATCAAGAGCAGAATCATACGAAAGAGCACATGAAATATTTACACAGGTAAATTTTAACTCATTTGATTATGCATCTATAAAGGAAAGTTTATTAGATTATATCAAATTATATTATCCGGAAGATTTCAACGATTATATAGAAAGCAGCGAATTCATCGCTCTCTTAGAAATATTTGCATATGCCACAGAGTTAATGGCGTACCGCATCGACACAAATGCACATGAAAATTTTATTACCACAGCACAACGCAAAGAGTCTATTCTTCGACTTGCCAAGTTAATTTCATACAACTCTTCTCGAAATATTCCATCGAGGGGGTTAGTTAAACTTTCATCTATACAAACAACAGAGACGATTATTGATTCCCAGGGTCGAAATTTGGCAGGAAAACAGATCATATGGAATGATAGCAATAACAGCGATTGGAAAGAACAATTTTTATTAATAATGAATAGAGTGCTCGAACAAGATTTTGGTACTGTTAATCCAAATGAACGAGTACAAATTGATGATGTATTATTTGAATTGTATACATGGAACAATAAACCACTAAATGTTGATGGGCGAGCTGTATTTTCATATTCTGTTACCACCAATGGGCAAGGATTCCCAATGGAGTTGGTTCCAGCGGCATTAGATACCAGGGGTCCAAGAGAAAAACGACCAGAACGCAATCTTAGTTTTTCACTATTATATGCCAATGATGGTCTTGGAGATAGCTCTGATACCACAGGGTTTATGCTTTTTACAAAACAAGGTACGTTGCAACTATTAGAAAAAAACTATGATGGTATAACTCCAAATCAAACAACTGACATACTAACAGTAGATATCAACGAAACAGACATATACATAAACAACGTAAATGCGGACTCACGTGAGGTATTATTAGTTGATCCAGTAGTAAATATATTACCACATTTAGTTAGTGCCGATTTACGTTTTGGAGAGTGGATTAGTGTCGACTTATCTAATGCCCAAAATATATTATTTAATACTAATCTTAATCGTAACAAATATGAAATAGAAACACTAGCTGATGATCAAATCCGAATAATATATGGAGATGGGGAATTTTCCACAATCCCAAGTGGAGCATTTGACATCTGGTATCGAACATCAGCAAACACAAATATTTCTATTCCTAGGTCTGCCATAATTGATAAATCTAGCAGTTTTACTTATGTAGATCAAGGAGGTGCTGTACAGACACTATCGTTTAAGTTTTCATTAATATCATCGTTGCAAAATTCATCTAAATCCGAAGATATAGAACATGTACGAAATGTAGCCCCATCTGTATATTATTCACAAGATAGAATGGTTAACGGGAGAGATTATAATACTTTCATGTTACAAGATCCAACCATTCTTAAATTACGTTCTGTTAACAGGACATTTGCAGGAGACTCCAAATATATTGCTTGGCACGATCCTAGCGAATATTATGAAAATGTAAAATTATTCGGGGATGATGCTGCGTTATATTGGAATGAGCAGGCTCCCACCAATGGAGCATTACATGTAATAACCACTCCTGAATCAGCTGAATCAGTAATACATAACTATATGGAACCTCTGTTGTGTAGTTCAGACTTCTTTTCCGCTTTTGCTCCTCGATATGAAGTTCTTGGAAAAAATCCAGCTAAACTCCGTTGTGTGTTTAATGGAAGCTCAATACCATACAGCTTTAACTCTACAACAAACGAAGTAGGGGCAATCGCAGTAGCACTGACAGCAGCATTAGTTACGACTCCGATAGTGGATATATATTATTCGGTAGAATATGATGAGTGGACAGTAGGTATACATCCATGTGATAGCGGAACACCCCCTATTAGTTGTACTGGGGTTGCCAATTCGTACTGGATGTTTAGAATTGAAGCACGATTTGCAGGTTCAAACTTATCGGGATGGGATGTTCATTGGAGAACTCGTAGGATGCTAGTTCATAGTAAAACAACTAAATTCTACAATCCTAATCTAACAGGTGCAGTAGTAGACTTTGATACGCTAAATTCTAGATTAGATCGTATTCTAATGCTAAAAGCAAATGCAACAGCTGAGCAAACAGGAATACTATCAAGCACTAAGACGTTTACAGTAATCGGACAAGAATTAGTAGAACAAAATTTACCAAATTCGGGACTACCTGACGAACACAAACTATCAATTTTGCCTATTGATACAAATGGTGATGGAGTACCCGATAACTTAACACAAGGTGAAATATTTGACGCCACATACCTGTATACAATAGATGGGACCGAACCAACAGATAATATAACCGGAAACCCCGTAATAACTATACCTCAACAAAAATTTTACATTGGTGTTATGGCTGCTAGTGATGTTATTATTCACGTAAATGGATTGCCGTATACGTTCGGGGCGGCTGTTAATGGATGGACCCTAGCTGATATTGAAACTAATATAACCCGTAATTTATTTACATTCTCTTCCAATCCACCAGTATATGGAGATATCATAACAATAGAGGTAAAAGATTATGTATATTTTTACAGAAAAACTCTTATAGATTCATGGGAACCACAACCCAATACAAAAGATGTTGCAACTAATTGGTCTTTGGATACCACAATATCAGAAAATAATAAACACAACAAGAGATATGCTGGAAGATATCCTTTGAATTTTGCATGGCTTCATACAACACCAAGATTTCATCTAATTGACCCAGCCGCATCCAATATAATAGATACATTTATCGTGACAAAAGGGTATCACACCGATTTAGTTCGATATTTAGAAAATAAATCAGATATACCACCTGACCTCCCTACATCATTGTCGTTGCGGACTACATATGCAACACTTTTAGATAATAGGATGATTTCAGATTCTGTGATACTACACCCTGGTAAATTTAAGATACTATTTGGCCATAGAGCTGATCCTGAAATACGTGCTATTTTTAAAGTAGTTCGACCAACCCAACATACTCTGACTGATAACGAAGTTAAAGTTCGGGTGGTATCATCAATTCGGGAGTTTTTTAATATTAATAATTGGGAGTTTGGGGAAACTTTTTATTATACAGAACTAGCTGCTTCAATTCATGCTATTCTAGGACCAGAAATTGATTCCATTGTGATTGTACCCACATTTAATCAGAACCAATTTGGTGACTTGTTTCAAATTCAAGCTAGAGAGGATGAAATGTTTATAGCTGATGTTAGCACAAGTGATGTACAAATTGTGCAATCTTTGACTCGTGGAAACATTAACCAGTAATACATTATAGTAGTACCCCATTCATCTGGATATTTGAATTAACGTACCTACTAATAAATAATACATGACTGTTGGAGATAATTCGTGTCCGTTAAAGATAACTCAGATTACACTAAGGCAAGAACCAAATTATTCGATTTAATACCAGAAGTATTTAAATCTGATGCCAATCGTGCACTATTTACCAATCTATTCGATAGATATTTAACAAAACAAGAATCTGTAAATGCTGTTGGGTATGTTGGTAAGGGAAATTCAAATGCAATCAAAAGTAGACAACTGGAAGAACCTACCTCTCATCGACAGGCATTTCAATTACAACCAGTGTTACATAGCAAAGTTGGTACGGTGGATCATCTATCATCGTGGGATGATTTACGTAATAAATATATTCGTAACGGCGTAGATATTGACAAATTTGACAAGTGGGGGGAAGTTCAGCAGTTTAATTGGGTTCCACCAGTAGATATAGATAAACTAATTAATTACAGCGATTATTATTGGTACGATGAAAATAATTCCTCAGTAACCGAATATATAACAATGCGTAGTCGGTGCACAACTGCTGTAGCCAAAGCTAATTTTTGGCAACGACTAGTAGATCAATACGGAAATGAGTTCCCAATAAATGAATTATTGGAAGTTGTTGATCCCTCTGTATTACCAACGTTCAACGTAGTATCCTTGACGCCAGGTACTGATGAAATAATAGTCGATGGTAACATTACAAATGATATATTGGTGTTGCAATATATTAATATATCAGGTACTGCTAATGACAATGGTATCTACCAAATTACTACTAGCCCAACATATGATATATCTACAGATAGATCAACATTTAAGGTACTACCAGGATCAATTACCACAACTGAAAACCATGGTATCATATCACTTAGAAGATACAACAGAATACAATTGTTGGGTGAATATCACAGATTATTAGAATCTGGATTTGTTTTTTATGTTAGAAATACAACAAACCCCGAATTAGATAACGCCTTTTGGCAATCCACTGGGGCAGAATATGATTCCAATACGGATAAAACCACAGTAACATTTGCATCGTATGTTACTAGTGATGTACAAGGTGGTGTTATATCACTACAAGAAAATTTAAATTTTTATTTAGCCGAGCGATCCTGTCAGTGTGATGGTGATGTTGGGTGGGATGTTACAGGCTGGGACGACAATCCATCTACACCAATATGGGATGGTGATCTTGCTATCTTACTTGCCAACATTTCTAATCCAATGGCTCCAATATCAAATGGCACAGAAGGCGAACTGTGGTATGATACAATAAGCGATCAATTACTACAATATAGCGCGGCAACAAATTGGAAATTATTGTATAATAATTTTTCAGTAATAATTAAATCAACTAAAGGGTTTGCATTGTGGGATTACGCCGCGGATTGTGGTATTGCAACCACAGTACCCTCTGCATCTCAGTGGACTACAACTAACTTCTGGCTTCACAAAACCGACGTTCCAAACTTTGCAAAAGCAAAGAGAGCAGCAATGCCGATATTAGAATTTGATTGGGATTTAGAATTAAATGAATGGACATATACAAAATATAATTGGAAATATCGGGCTGAAAAAGCATTATTATTTAACTCTGTTACGTATGAACCTAGTTTAATTGAATTACAACCCATATCAGATTGGACACTATCTGGAACAGCAATTGAGATTGATCCAAAATATGGAGACTTAACTGATTTTTTTGTTCCAGGAACTATATTTCAATCACAAAACACTTCGGATTTTTATACAGTATCGTATTCTACTTATAGTCGTAGCACATCAACATATCCATACAGAACAACTATAGTTCTAACATCTACAATTCCTGCAGGATTAATAGCAAATGATCCATTATTCCCAACAAGAACATCTCAGGGAGACCCATGGAAAAATTATGGAGATCATTGGTTATTTGATATCCCAGATAACGATACTCCTACGGCACACCAACCAATTAATCCATTTATATTACCAACGCTGAATGCCCCAACTACCTCAACTCCTGATTATGATTATATGGTAGGATATGGTTCTCAATTATATAGTGTAACTACAACTAATATTATTAGCGTATTTACGCTGGATTCAGTGATATTACCCGGCGCATCATTACCATTAACTGAACAGGCTATGGCAGGAAAAAATGATATTCGGGTATACATTAATGACCAACGACAATATGGTACCTATTCGGAAAATATTATAACAACAAACGGTATCGATTTCGTTTCAGGTATTACTTTTATCTCCAATAAAGAACCATTGAGGTTTGATGATGTCCGAATTGAAGTGGGGGTATCAGCTATTGAAGATATCGGTAATTACTTAGTACCTGTAAGAACAATTGAAGATAATGTTTCATATGCATCTGCCCCAATCGAATATACCAGCACAATAAAGTACCGTAAAACAGAACAAATAAAAACTAATATTAACCAATATCCGTTGTTTGATATCCACAACGTGGATAGTACTCCTGCAAATGAAGTAAATGCCATATTTGGGTACGATACATCTCCGGATGCTCCAATTAATTTTGCCGTTAGACGCAGAACTGTACAAGATAGTACTAATAAAATATTCAGTTTCAACCAATTTATCTTGGATAGTGATAATGGCGTACTCAAACCTTGGAGAGATTATTCAAATAAGGGTAATGATATATGGTACAATCCTTTATCACGCGAATTATTATTCTTTGACACCCTATCGTGGTCTACAAAAACAGATATGGGAAATCATTATAGGAAGGCAGTTATAAGTGATGTAGCACCAACAGGGTGGGAGTTAACTATTAACGGCATATACTGGGTAGATACCGCACACGAACTTATATTTCAACGCAGCGGATCAACGTGGGTTCCTATAACTAAAGTAGATATAACTACATCTGATAGTACATTGCAGACAATATGGAGGAAGGGATTAAATAACGAAACATATACTCCTTCTAAAGTAGATTGGAAAGATCGTACCAAACAACAATACGATACAGAATCTGAATTATTTATATTAAAAACAATCGAAGAATTGCTGGCTAATGACAACACACTATCGTTAATAACGGCAAAAATACAGGCAACCAGTAAGTGGTTAATATCGCAAGTAAATCCTCATTCACCTTCAGGAATATGGATTGGTGACTGGGAAGTTCCGGATCCGTTATATTTTAACCAATTAAACGAAAATAGAAAAATATTAACATCCCGTGAATTACTAACTCATTTTAATGATATCATAGATGGGCAACCACACATTCCTGGATATGTTGGACCAGACGATTCAATGTTTCATTTAATATCCACAAACGATGTAAATTATGGATTTGGTGGGACTATACACGAATACAATGATTCATATGATACTGCATTTTCATCTACCTTTGTAGACAATGTTACTCCGTTAACATTATTTGATTATGCTCACGATCAATATGAATCACTATTAAATAATTTAGAAGAAATATTCAAACGAAATGCTGTTACGTACTTTACTAATACAACCCAGGAATCATTAGTACATTTCAATCAGATAATAGCCAGTGATGTAATTCTTCATCATGAATTAAATGATAATGCATCATTAGTATATGGTGATAGTACGACGTTTACTGATGTAGCCGGACCAAATGATCTTGGTATACGAAATTGGATAGCAACTTTACCGTATTTAAAATTAATTTATGCGACACAACCACAAAAACTAACAGACACCCATTCTGGATTAAACCAAGTATTACATCACGATGGTCATCGCCGAGACTATAAGATAGAACAGGCAGCGATAGAAGAATTGATTGCTAATGTAATTAATACCCCAGACAACAGAACCAATTTCCCAGGACCACAAGATCCCTCACTAGATACTTTTGGTAGAATGTCCGCTAATTTACCACCTAATACAGATCTAGAATTCTCTATTGAATTTAATACTTCAATTATTGATCGCAGTGGAGTATATTGGTATTATACCTCACCAACTAGGATACTGTACAGATTAACAGCGATTGTTAGTAATCAGGAACCTGATTTTGCATTACCAGATGGAACTCTATGGTTTGATGTTACTGCTGGAGTCGAAACATTAAGAGAAAAGATCACAAATACATCTGGTGTGGTGAAATGGACTGTAGTAATTGGTAATGTTGTAGGAGATGGTAGATTACATAATGGAACTAACCCGTTAGATTTAAACACAGCAACGCGTTCTGCGTGGTCAATTATTGACTTAGATGATATAATAATTGATATTATATTGGAAGCAGAAATGCGGTTATATGCAAACGTCCCCACAATTGCACAACTACGATATAATTTTGATGCAACAAAACAATCAGATGTGGTACAATATACGTCGTTATTAGAAAAATCATTTTTAGATTATGTCACTCAACTTGGTATAGTAGGACCTTATATTAATAGTACCTATGATGCAACCAATCCATTTACATGGAATTATACATATTCGGTTCCTGGTATAGGATTCAATATTGTATCTACCGATTCAATTAATAACACTATAACAATTCAGGGTAATTATATTGCTTACTTTGATCCGTGTCAAGCGTCAACGCCAAGTTTTTCAGCTTGTCCATCACAAATACAGTTTTTTATCAAGAATTCGTTAACCAATGACGGAAAATGGGCAACTAAAGTTGCCACATCTAGTACACCTGTTGTAAGTGTAACAGGGATTGCTCCAAACGAACTAACAACCATTAGAGTAATTGGAACAGTATCACCGGGAGATTCCGGGTTAATATATACTGGGTTATTACCCAGTAGTCAAAATAATGGGTCGGAATCGGGAGGAGACTGGAAGGATTATTATACTAAATTATATAATACCCCATATCCACATTTAGAACCATGGAAACTACAAGGGTATAAAGATCAACCATCTTGGTGGGAACTAGAATATAGTAATAACGATATTAAAAAATGGGGCAATCGTCGGTGGAAATATAAACACGGGTTTGCTATAGTAAACATATTAGATACTACTGGTAATGGATCATACGATTCATTTGTGACCGAAGGAGATTTCAGAGAATTGTTTCCTACTGGATACACATTTAATATAGATGCATCAACATCGAATAATGGGACATACAATATAGATGCATTACGTGGCGCATCACAAAATCCGATAGTTATCAATCGAGTAATTTTAGGTAATATTGGTACGTCTTCCATCGTTCTTAATGGCAACGTTGTTACTAAAATGCCAATAGGTATGGGATTTACGGTTGTAGATAACACCGGGAAAAGCCTAAACTCTTTTATTATACAATCTTCTACATTTACTGGGCCTCCAGGTAACGAAACAATTATTTTGGTGGAAGAAGCAATTATATCAGACGCTGGATTTTCTAGTCCAGCAGACAATGCTACTATTGGAGGAGCAACCTACGATAACGACACAAATAGAATGACATTACATGTTGCCAATTCTGCACTAGTAAACGTAAGTGGTGGTAGAGTGGCTCTATCTGTAGGAATGTGGGAACAAATAAGAATAGGAAGTATTAGAGCGGGAGAAAAATATCCAAATAACGTGTTAAGCATTACCGGAAATCCTGGAACTGATGTAGCTGTATACGGTACACTAGATCCAAATATGCCAACGTTTAATTATTTTAGTGTTAACATTAATAACGATAATATCTCATCAGATGGTGGAACAACAAATTTTGCTCCCGATGAAGTACTTCCCCCATATTGGGATTATGTCCCACAGTTTGGATCAAATGTAATCCCATTTGACCGCACTATACGATCTGTATTTTTTAATTTTAGTACTGAAATTACAAATCCGTCTTCAGATTATTTGTTTGGCGACTCTGGGCCAGTTGAGTTTGATTGGAGAGTATCATCACAATTTCTATACGATCAACTAACAGTTTCTTATAAATTGGACCCAATTCGGTTGGTGACTCACACATTTGGTATTGATTTTATTAAAGTTGGAGGAATGCAAATAGATTCGCGGACGAATAAAGTATTAAGTCACAACCGCACAAATTTTCACGGCGAAATTATAAATGATAAATTGTTGCAAGTATCAGGTACTAACCAATGGTATGTCAATTTTAATCGGTTTGCTGGTTTTGATGTTAGTTTAGCTGATTTCAGAACGATGTGGGTCAATTGGACTGCACCACTGACATATCAAATGGCATCGTTTGTGGATACAGAGTCCATATCTATTAACCATAGATTAGTTCCTCTTTCTTCGTCTGATTACCAACTAGTGGCCAAGCGTTCTCCAGCTGTGGAAGATTTCTGGAATGATGCATTTGATGTTTCTATATTAACAATACCGCCAAAACTAATTTCACATAATACCCAATCAGATTGGAAAGTTGAAATCAATACTCATGCTGCTCGAAGTCGAGTCATCAAATATTATGACGTGCACAATTATCAATTTGGTATAGATACAACGACAAATATATGCACCCTATATAAATGGTATATAATTAAATCAGATTCGTTTGCCAATACAATTACGGTTAATGAGGATCAAACTGAAACGTTTATACCTGGAAGAGGGGTTACAATTAGTGACTCCACAGGAAATAATGGTAGTTATGCCATATTGTATTCTGTTCATGATATACCAAACAATCATACTACTGTATACCTAGATGGATCCATATCAGCCCCAACTGGAGATGGAATTATTGTTGTTAATTACCGACAGATACCTTGGATAACAGGAGATGTAGTTTATCTATCTTCTACCTACTTATTACCAGCTCCGCTGGAGGGGGATAATATTAATGGGATGTATAAATATTTTATTGACGTAATAGATCAGACAAATTTCAGGTTATCGTTAACTCAACAAAATGCATTTGATGGAATTTACGTTGATATAATTAATGTTGGTACTGGAAATAGTTATGTTGGACAAGTATTAGGGACATTTAACGCTTTAGAATCCAAACACACATCAACATTATGGAGAAGATATGCTGTTGATAATACTAATGTATTATCATTCAATACACCACATATTATTCATGGTATTCAAACTGTAGTGAATATAATTCATGGATATGACATATACAGCCAATCTGATGGGTGGAGAATAAATGATGAACATAACAATACTGATTTCAACACAAATCGGCTTGTTAGTTGGCAGCTAGAGATAGAACGGTTTATTGATTCAGCTTATTCACTACGTACTACACGGGGAACTATTAATGATCGATATAATGTATCGGTAGATTATACAACTGATATCTGGACATTCATTGACCCAGATACCTATTTGATTACAGGGGACAGAGTAAATATAATATCTAGTAACATATTACCATCACCACTAATACATGGGTTACGTTATTACATCATCCGAGATACATTAACGACCTTTAGACTTGCGACCAGTAAACTAAATGCAGTATCAAAAATTGCTATAGATATTACTAGTAATGGTGTTGGTACATTGTCGATATCAAATGCTAGAAATATTACATATACAGCACCTAAAATCGAAATAAATCCTATGAGAGAAGGGGTGTGGTTTAAACCTAATAAAGGCATAGTATCTGATGTTATATCTGGACCAACTGAAGATGCTAGAAATCAACAATTGTTGTTTGATCAATATGGACGGCACCTCACTTTAGATCAGGTACAGATGTACAGAGAAGATCTCAGAACACAAATATCAGTAATACCTGGCATGCTCAATGATGTTGAAATTGGATCTGATTTGGTTAATCCGTATAATAATATTCATCTTGGGGGTGCTCATATATTTATTGATACGTTTGAGCATGTCACAGTATTTAATAATTATACGACGGCTGGATTACTAATTTACGATCCATTTATTGGATTGAATTTAACTAAAATTGAGTATGACTTAGAACGACAACCCAATTTCACCCAACGTCCAAATATGGGAGGATTTTTCTTTGAAACATTTTTCAACCAGAATGCATCGTTGAAGCGAAACGTGGAAGCAAATATAGAAGATTTGCGATATGCTTATAATACATATGAAATGAAAGAAAATAATATACTAACAAAAGAATCTCGTAAAACGTTAGGGTATGACAATTCTACGAAATACATGGATGATTTAAACTTAAATGATAAATCCCAATTTATTTTTTGGAGGGGGATGATACAACAAAAAGGGTCTATTAATGATGTTAAAGCATTTATCAATTCACGACGGTTTATTGATGCTAAGGTGGATGAATATTGGGCGTATAAGGTAGCAGATTTTGGATCAGCATTGGAGCGTGAGTATCCCGAAATGTACGTTACTACCATAGACTCAAAATCAAATGACTTTCGAGTTGAATTTTTGACTGAATATAACCCTATCGCGGATCAAGGGTTTGTTGGAATTAAAGGTACAGATGAAGATAGGTGGTATCACCAACCCGACCAAATTGAAATCTTGCGCGATAATGGTCAAAATTTATATTTTGATTTAGATCCAACTGTTAAATTATCATCCACAGATAGTAATATTGCAGTTGTGGATACTACTGGAATACAAACATTTACTGTTAATGGAGTTGACAGCGGAAGTTGGCAGACAACCGGAATACCCACAGATCAATCCAACCAACCAATATTACGACATAATCTGGAAGCTAGCTCAATAATAATGACTATCCAATATTACACTGATGGACACACAACCAGCACACAAGGAAATGGTGGAACATTATATTATACTGACGATTATTTATTAGGAGCAGGTAGTATTAGAGTATTCGTTGATGGTATTGAACAAATGATTGGAATAGACTGGAATGAACCCACTCTAGTAATTCCAGGTGGTTTATTTGGAGGAACTATTGTTTTCACGTCTAACATACCAACTGGTGCAGCGATCTCAATATCATATGATATCAGTACTCTACAACCTAATATTCACTTTCAATATATTAATTCTAACATTATTCGGTTAGTTTCACGAGTTATATTTCCCGCAAATTCTTCACAATATATAGACTTTAACTTTATTATTTGGGGAATGAATTTAAACGAATATGCTCAAAATCCTGCACGGTTGGTTGATCGTAAAGCAGAAACAACATTGTTGAGTATCCAAATATGGGATCCAGCTCGAGGTAATCAATATTACCAATCATTGCAGAATATACAACTGCAGAATATACAAGATATGGCCATATATAATAATGGCACCAATAGTACTCCTCAAGTTGGACCGTGGGGAAAACATAACACCGGTACTACTTGGTTAGATATATTAGAACTAGATTACGTTTCTTACTATGATGAACAAAAATTTCCTAGTGTTGATGATCGACTTAATTTATGGGGACAATTAGCAGGCTGGGGAAATGGAAAAATTTACGAATGGGTATCATCGGATGTTCCACCAACCGGTTGGGATGCTATTGCAGTGAAAGAAAGTGGCAATGCCCAAATACCCGAAGCCAAACGTAAATCTGGTAAAGCTAGAAAAGTACTATTCGAAAATACATCTACTGTTGTCGGGTCTCCAATATGGGTTCCGTTAAGACTTAAATTCGAAGAATTTGATGCTGCTATTGAGGGAATAGATAATCTTGACGGGACTTATGGTTTTTCACTAGTATCACTAACTGGATTGGTTGACGTATATGTAAATGGAGTACTAACTATTAACCAATCACCGATAGTTACTCCATTTGTTGTTGCAGCCAAAGAGTCTGATCGTGTTAGGTTTGTAACTCGAATTCCAACCCAACTGGAAATTGATGCTGCAAATGCTGCCGCAATTACCGCTGCTACACCAATACCATACAAGCAAGATTATCAATATTCTACGTTTAACTGGTACGATAAATTAAATAATCAACACACCAATTATTATTTCTGGGTGGAAGACAAGGAAACTATAGATAAGACAACCACTCGAACTCTAACATGTAAAGTTGCAGAACAACAAATGATTACTATTCCTATACCATATATGGTTATGCAAAAAATATTGCAGGATGGTCCAATTATAACAGAACCTAATACGTTGTTATCAAGGGATGAAATTTATAATGCTACAACCGGGCAAACAATAGTTAGTGTTGGATTACCAATAGCTCCAAATGCGGAGATAATGGTACTGGTCAACGGAGTTGAATTACCACCTATTGATTTTACAGTAGGATCGCAAACACTTACGTTGACTAATGCTCTAACTAGTGGAGACATTGTAGAAATTAAATATATGGGGTTATATGATATTACTTCTATAGTTCCGCTAAGATTTGTGCAGAATATTGTTAGAGGATTAAGAGGGGTCGTTGAAGCTGATAGACGATATACTATTCAATATACTCGCGATTTTACGTTACGCATGGACTTACAGGAAAAATAACAATGCAATTCAGTCAACAACAACCAATATTATCAGTCACACCACCTGATAATCAACTAGATCCGTTTTTTGATAAAAATACTGCATTGTCATTAAAGGATGCTCACCAAGAATGGAAGATATTTAGAGAAAAACAACTATCTCATATAGATAGATATTTGTGGAATAAGGTTATCGAATCCATTGTTGGATATAAATTAACAAATCCTTCTGTGCGAGTACCATCACTCAATAGAGAATTGTATGATATTAGATATTTAACGGACACTCAGTATGGTATCAGAGATGGTCAAACATTTACAAATGGAAAAGTAGCACTACAAACAGTATTGGCTGATTTACAAAATCCCGATATCGATTTTCATCCAATTGATATCGATGCGTTTTTTAGTTTATATTCATTTGACATTCCAACTAACATCATTGCTGCCATGGATATAATATATAACACATTTCCTTACAACCACGTGAATAGAATATTTTTCTCTGTATTACACGATGCATTCTCGGTTAAAAATAAATACGAGGATATATTTAAAACTTCTATGATAGCCTTGCATGGCATTCGACCATTCCAAGAAATGGGACAATTTGACGATTGATGTTGGGAGGATTACCAATTATTAGGTATACCATAAATATAATTATAAAAATAAATACAGAGAGCTAAATCTATACTTGGGAACACAATGGCAGAATTAAAAAAATTAGATCCTGTTCAGGGATTGGTAGATTATATACAAGATATAAAACCATATCACACAAAAATTATTGAGGTATTGGTTGAGTATGTACATTCTGAACCAGTAGATGTTACCATATTAGATCAACACAATTTTGATGTCATCGTTCAACGTCCACCTGGGCACTTCGAAAATATCAACACCGATCCTAATTTACCTCCCAACTGGCAATTAGTTCCAGGTTCATTGTTATCACCCGGTGAATTGTTTAAATTTGATTGTGATTCAGGATTTGATACAACTGGATATAGTGCTGGTAACCTATTAGTTACATCTCCCAATCCAGCTATACCATTTACTAGTTTTCCAGCTATTAACACTACAACTAACTCGTTTATTGTCAACGGAAATGTTATTGGGGATGTTAAAATTGGAGATATTATACAATTACGCTCTACGATTGAAAATTTTAGTAAAATAGTAGGAATATACGCAATTACCCCTGGGATAGCAGGAACAGCATCATTTGATGTATTGGGTGACGTAACAGGAAATTTTGTTCCAGGGTTTGCTTTTGTTGCAATAGATGCTAACACCAATAACGGATCATATACTACCACGTCATCGTCGTTTAATATAACCGCTAATGTTACCACTATTTTAGTTGATCAGTCAATAGTCAATTCTGTTGCTGGAGGAATGATTGGATTAACTATTACGGGAGGAATGCATACTGGATCTTTCACTGTATCAAATGTGGTATTTAATGAAGGTACAATCGATTCTCGTACCAACCCAACTGATGGAAACACATTAAACATTGGAAATAATCCCCACACAACAATAACAGTAACTGAACCGTTAGTTTCGATCCCACCTCTAACTAATAAAGAATCATATTCAGTTCAAGTATTGTTAACGCCTATACAAATAATATTGAGTTTATCCTACAGTAGAGCAAGCAAAACATATGATGTTAATACTAACAATATTACTCAAATTCCAGATGAGGGAGTATCACACCAACCAATATTAGGCATAACGACATCTACTGTAATCAATGGTATTCCGGTTCCGGATTCAGGTAAAATAACATTGGGGGGCGACTTTCGCACTAGCAATGTTTTTGTTGGTGACACAATACAGATAACACAATCTATAGGTAACAGTGGAATATATACAATAACGTCTATTACATACAATACTACTCCGGCCAACACTACGTTTGGTGTTAGTGAATTACTGGATGATCCTACCATAAATGGATTTGGCATTATTAATATTCCATCAAATGTATTTTTGGTAAATGGTGATAGAACTAGTCAATTTATGCAGGGTAAACAATTTACAGTTTTTGGTGGGTCATTTGAAGGAACATATACCATCTTGAGGTCAGATTTCTCTCTTAATGTGACTCGTGTTCGTGTAGTTGAAAACATATTTAACATTGGTGTAGGTAGTGTTATAATTAATACTGTTGGGGGGTTTCAGGTTCCAGGGAATCAACTATCCAAATATATAGCTGGATCTGCCTTCGATGTTATTGGATCTCCACAAAATGACGGATCTTATATCGTAGATGTTGGAGGAGCAACATTTGATGTAACCACAGGATTATCCACAATACCAGTATCCAATACCTTAAATTCAATCCCTGGTGGCGAATTACATATTACCATATATGGCGAACTCAGACAACAAGTATATGGATATGATGAATTTTCCCCATTGTGTGGACTTGTACCCGATACTATAATATCTGTTTACTTTAATGAAATGGTTAAATTTACAGGAATGGGATTGCAGCTTACGGATGAACTTATAGCCTATAACTTAGAAAATACGGATGGTGGTGGATTTGTATACCCCATAATGACCATACCTGATTCAATTACTCCTGTTGTACCATTTCAACTAAACGCTCCTATCACTCCATCGTTTACTGATTTATGGTTTGATACTACAAATAAACTATTCAGGCAATGGAATGGATATGAATGGGGGGTAATTAAAACGGCTAATTGGTTTGATACTACAGCCAACATGTTATATTATCGTACTATTGATAGTTTTGTGGATACTGGTTGGGTATTGGATTCTTTACGGTTTCCAGGATACAGCGATGTTATCCCAGCAGTAGGAAGTAAATCACTCATACATACCCAACTTTATGGTAGTAGCGAAATTTCACCTGGGGTACCCACTACCACTTTTATATTAAGTGTATCAGTTCCAAACATAGATCCTTCTCTGCTTAAAATAACAGTAAATGGAATTGCAGCTGGTTTTACATTAGACAACGCAACGACATTTACTGTTACTAGTCCACCAGTACAAGTAGATGATATTATAGTGGCCACTGTGTTTGATAATATAACTACAGAGACGAATGCTCATGTAAATGCATTCGAAACTATCCCACATATGGTGTTACATCGCGACGTATTAGTTGATAGTACTAACAATGCTTATATTATATCAGGGGGTAATTTTATCGATCGGTTTAATCCAAGTACCCTATTTGCTATATTTGATACTTCTACCCCCAATATAGTTTTAGGATCTCAACAAACTATTAGTTTACCAATACTAGCAGTGGATAGTATATTGGGTAATATTACAATACCTGGTAATTATGCGTGGTTATTTATATCAGGAAGAGTATTTCAAGTTAACCCATCCGATCAAAATTATAATAATTTTAGTGTTCAAACCGCTAATTATAATGCAACAGCAAACACAACTACAATTAACGTAATACCTCTTCCTGTTGAGTCTACTAATACTACAAAAGATCCTGCTAATAAATATTTTTATAATCCACCAATATCTGTCATTAACATAGATAATGTTACAAATGTTATTACCATATCAGGAAAAGTAACAGAAAGTTTTCCAGTTGGAATAGACGTATTAATTGAAAACTCTACAGTTGGAAATAATAATGTTTGGGTAGTGTCTACAACTAATCCTCCTAGCTACGATAACATAAATAACCAAACAAACATTACGGTAACGGGTAATATACCAGACTCTGATAATTCTGGAACACCAACAATTAGATATCCAATTTTCCAAAATTATAGTAAGAATCTTGGCGAAATAATAGGAGCTGTATTTGACAGCCAACCAAACGGAATATATAATACATCTCAACCGAAGACAATTATATTGCCATCATCTCCAGTTGATTTAGGAGTTAATGCAATTGAATATAATTGGATAGGGCCAGTTAGATTTAACGTTGTTGCTGATCTGACAGACAACGCCATAACAACCATCCCTGATATGTTACACTTAGGAGATGAATTGACAGGTGGAACACTAAATACACTAATTATCGATACTAATGCTATAACTAATACATTTACTGTACACTATGTAGATGTAGTAACAGGAAATCCTATAAACTTATCTGACTTTTTCTCACCAGGAACAATTTTCAGTGTTGTTGGATCATATGGTCAAGGATTACCGTCCAGTATTGAGAGTAATGATGCAAGATATGTAGTATCTTCGGTTGTATGGGATTACAATCCAGCCTTGAGTACAGGAACAGGTAATACCATAGTAACTATCGAAACTAATTTTAATAAAATTCCTCCATATAATTCATTTGATGTAGTGTCGGTATCTAATAATGGAACAAATTTCTCCACCATTACTCTTCTGGGAGATCATGTTACATTATTTAATACCTTTATTTCTCCCATATTTAGGGTAGATCAACCACTTGTAAGTGTCAATCAGATTGATAATTTATTGGATGTAACATCTGTTGCATTAGTTGGTGGGAATACAGTATTAACTGTCAATGGTGAATTCATAGACGTAGTATATACTGGTCCTATTGGAATTATTGAAGTGTATTATAGAGCTAACATATATTTTGATATAACAAATACTACATCTCCTTGGATTCATGGATCTATAGTAATCCATGGAAGTTCAGCCCAAACATTAACAACTACTTCCATAACTGACGATTTAATGTTTGGTTGGGGGAATATACTAAGTTGGAACATAGTTGATGTTAGTCAATTATCCAGCACCGTATCGCTGCGTGGTGATTATAGTGCTGTAATTTTACCAAACGATTTAGTGACCATTGTTGGATCTCAAAATATAGATGGTAAATATTCTATAGTCAACACATCATATAATAATCCGACTGATATTTCAACTATTATTGTTGCAAATAATCAAATACCAAACACTCCAGCCTTTGCACCAATAAATGTGACAATTTTAGCTGTTAGTAATACCCTATCATACTATTTTGATGTCGATGGGAATCATGGAGACCATATTGATTTTTTACGGCCTGGATTATCATTATCGGTTATTAATTCAAGTTCAAATAATGGAAATTATACAATAATAAATGCGGTTGATATCGGAAGTAATGTACTTCGAGTATTTGTAGTGGAACAACCACCAGCCAACGATAGTTCTGGAGACGTACAATATACTAAAAGATTAGCTGGTAAATTAGAAATGGATAGTGTTGATATCACTTCGTGGTTTCAATATAACATTATTGTGTTACAGTATTCTCCTTCACAAATAATTGTTAGGGGTGATATAACTACCGACGTATTTAATGGACAAACTATCAACATATTGGGAACTTCCGCTAATAATGGGCCAATTATTATATCTACCCCACCAATATATGATGCAATAAAAAACATATCGACTATATTACCAACAACTGTGTTGTCTCCTGGTTCTAATACAATTGTTGAACTACCATCATTATCAACCATTAAAGTATTAGGTACTTCGGGAGGATCATTACAAGGGGGAGACAAAGTAGATATTGTTAATTCTACAAGTAATAACGGAACATATACTGTAAAAAATGTCACATTTGATGGGATTCATAGTTTTATTACTATTACAACTGTAGTTCCTAGCACAACTCCAGATGGAGATTTATTATTTGAGGACCGTGGTGGGTGGATAGAGTCATTTAGATATCGGGGAATTTCACTAACATTTAATGATACCATTAATAATAACATATCTGAACACGCAAATGCTGTAGTACTGGCACAAGGAGTAACACCAGGAGCATGGGATTATAATTATTTTGATATAGGATCTTTTGATGAAAGCCTTGGTACCATAATACATTTATACAGTACGACAATATAAAGATATGTACCTATTAGAAACACATAAGTAAATAATAGGTACTATCATAAATACATAGAAATAAAAATAGGAGCTAGAAATGCAGTTAAATATGCCACTTAAAGTCAAAGGACATGTATTAATTAAGGATGACTTAAACCGCGTATTATTAGATGAAGAAAACGCTGTACATCCACAAAATATGTCTCGAGTAATAGCAAGAGGATTATCTAATGAAAGTAATTATTTAATTAGTCGTATTGCATTTGGGAATGGTGGAACAGTTGTTAATGCGGCATCTACTGTTACGTATAAGACACCAAATGATGGACAACCACCCGATATTAGAACTTGGGATTCGCGTATATATAACGAAACATATTCAGAAATTATAGACGAAGGAAACATTACCCTAAATCCATTACTTGGGACTGACCCGGGATCTGCTGGTCCAAATGCTGGTACTCGTGCTGGTGGTGGTGCTAATCCATCTGGTGATCCCGCCTCCATTCCTCATGTATCGGGACCTGGAGTACACAGCAATGAACTCGGGTTAACATCCGAGGTAGTAATTACGTCTGTTATTAATCCCGGTGAACCAACAGGACAATTTCCTGGTGACGGGAAAAATCCAAATACAGAATCGTCATTCACGTTTGATGAAATAGGATTATATACTCCAGGTGCTCCAGGATCGGACTCTAATGGTATTGCTGACGTTGACGTTGGTAATAGATTAGCATCTGATAATACTACATTAACAGCAAACACATTATATGATTTTAACATTACTGTTGATGGTGGAAGCGTTACAACTATCACGTTTACTACCCCTGCTAGTGGTTCAGGTCCTGGTGGAGAGATATTATATGGGGATTTAATAGAAGCGATAAATACTGGGGATGTTGCTTGGGGATGGGCAGGAACATCACCCCTTCCAGCTGGATCCCATGTTAACATTACTGATAACACTCTTAATTTTCCATCCAATTCAGGATCTCAAACATATGGTTTTTTACGGTTTACGAGTAATATAACAGGTGCTGGTTCATCTATATTACTGGTTATTGGTACAACTAATGATATGTTCAGTGCATTAAATGCTCCAACTGGTGGAGCATTATTAACACCAGTAAATGGTGTTAATGCTGGTGTTCAAAACGATCCCACATCTCCATTAACGGAAAGAGAACGATTACTAACTCATATTATCTTTTCCCCTGTGTTAAAATCTGCTAATCGTACGCTAACTATAACATATACGTTAACTGTATCTGTAGCAAGAACAGCATAATTAATATCCCCAACCAATAAAAAACGCTCAATAAAGAGCGTTTTTTATTGGTTGGGGATATCCTATGTTATAGTTATTTTCCAGTCTTATTTTTAACCTTGCTTCCAGATTCGATTTTACCCTTATTTGCAGGGGTTGTATTCTCCACATTATCTTCTGGTAAATTCTTTTTATTCTCAGTTAATGTTGTACTAGGAACAAGCCCAGCATTTATTCCAACGTTACTTGTACCAGCTACCATTTTACCAACACCAATATGACCTTCACGTGGATCCATAATATTTCCTTCTGGAGTAATAACTTTGACCAATTGATGAAAATATTGAAGAGCATTTACGCCATTATTTAATGTTTTTTGACCCATAAGATCCCATAATTCAAAATTGTTGACATTTCGATCTACCAATAATTTTGTTAGTCGACGTTTATCAATATCATCTAAATTGGGAATTTCGATATAATGGAGATTACCAAAAGTATCTTCTTTTAAAATGGCACATTCCACCATTATATCATTTCCTTCTAAATTAATCCAGCGAGTGTGTGGAACTTGTCCCTTTTGTTGAAATACAGCCATTATAAATCTCCTATTTAAGTAATTGTGCAAATTTCGTATTATTGAGGGTATTTACGTTGAAAAAATAGAGGGGGGCCACATATTAGGGGCATGGAGGTGGATTAAGTGGATCAAATACCGTACTTGGATAGTTTACCCAATTACCTCCGTTCCATTCAATTATTTTATTAACCAATATAGGTTTTCCGTTTGGTTGGTTAGCTTCTGATGATGATATAAAAAATAGCGAATAAGTTGGTCCTGTTCGAATTGGTGGAGATGCTGGAGGAGTATTCGTTATTGCATTTGCAGGGGTAGGAGGATTAACTCCTCCTGACATATTGGTTGGACCAAACGATGTTAACAAACAAGTAGACCCGTCAATAGATGAGTCCCACGAAGGGGTATTATTGTTTGGGTTGTTACCTCCGTAATCAATAGCGGGGGTGGTAACAATGTTATTCGTTGACAGTGCAGATCTTAATTGGTCTACCCCAGAATGTATGCACATATTGTTGATGTCAAATTCTTGAACAAAACTAATAGTGGGTTGAGCAATTCCGTTCTGGTCTGTATAATTAAATACAACACTTTCTGATCCCAATGTACCGGTAGTAACTATACATTCCAAAACTATATTATTATTAATTTCTCCAACTGACACACTTCTGAAAAATGTACCACCTGCAGTTAATCGTGATCTAATTTCTCTTCCTTGTTGGAGAGTACAAGAATTTATCCCAGGAACAAAAACAGGAACAAACGTATCACATATTTGAGCACTATATTTGGGGAATTTTGCCATACATTACCCACAAAAAACATTACCCGCACCAACATCAATTGGTGCGGTATGGCAATCAACGCTACCATTTACGTTTACATCACAATGAGATGCGTGAGTATCTGTTAATCGAGCTACAGGTTTATTATTCGCAAAAAATAAACTAGATCCAGTTATGATAGCAGCTGGAGGATAGAATCCGTGGGGAGGAGGACCTGAATGTCCTGTAGTAGTATCTCCCTCCCTAGCAACGGGTTTATTATTAATAAACACATCTGGGCTTCCTGTTGCTATAGTATCTACCCCAAATCCGGTATCAGCAAAGGTATCACCAATACGAGCAACAGCTAATGTCATTTTTATCTCCCTTTTATATAAATATTTATACACATAGGAGATAAAAATGAATAATTTTCGGCGGTGGTATCTAATGTTAGCAGAATTGGTAGACTCATACAGAATTATCCCAAGAATGTTAGTATTGGGATATTCATATCTTGTATACCGGGTAGTAGATTGGTATATGCATTTACAACCATATTTCCCCAAAGACATACAACCAATGCTAGGTAAACTGATTAAAAATTCTTCCGATGTACAAGTATTATTAGTGCAGGCTCCCACAACCCAACATGCTGTGTTAGTGACTGCCGTAATAGGATTTGGAGCAGCTGTGTTTGGATTGTATACATCTACAGGTATACAGTGGAAAGATTATGTGTTTAAATCTTGGAAGTTTAAAAATAAAAAGCCAACCAACGAAGATGATAATACTTCACCTACTCAACATGGGGATGAATAAATCTATCGAATCAACGATTTTTTTCATTTTATATTTACCTAAAAATTGTAAGAAATGAAAATATGAAAATTTTCTAGTTGTATTCATTCCATCAATAACGGTCTTTATGGTTAATCTATAAACGTCCTCGGGTTGTTTAGATAAATCCATTAATATCTCATTTTCCTTAAATAGTTCACCAACTGTAAATGTTACGTTGTCTGTTGGTCGTATCCATTGTTCATGCATCAAATTAACACATTCTAGTGGGTCATTGTATGCTTTAATAATTCTAGTTTTCCGGCATCTGGGAAACGCACTTTGTACGTTATCTCCTCTATCCCCACGTATACACTTCTCAAACATGAATAATCGTGGATCATTATTCCAATCTACTAGTGATCGGGCTTTTCCGTCGGCCGGATTTATAAGTGTGACATTCTTATGTTTCATGCACTGCAATAAATCTTTATCTGCACTAGTTATAATAACTTCGTTGGCTGGGTCTAAACAAACAACATCACATACTCCGGCAATTAAATCATCTGCTTCCAAATTATCTTGGGTTAATACTATTGCAGACGTGTGGTCTTTCATTATCTTTTCGAATTCAGTTATATGAGCAATAAAAGCTTCAAACTTTTTACGTTGTGCTGCTGTCATATTTTTTCGACGATTCCCCTTATACACTACTTTTGATATACATTTATCTGAATTAGTGTATTTTTTTCGCCAGTTGGGTCGATCAAAACACATTATTATTTTGTGTGGTTGAAATGTTTTATAGTATTTATTTATTGTAGTTAGTGCCATATGATGAGCTAATCCAGCTACGGTAACATCCTCTTCTCCCTTATTGGCAAAGAAAGTTCGGTATAATATATTTGTCATGTCTAGTACTAGATAACGTCGCATAAAAATTCCACTGTGGTAAAAGTTAGGGGGTGAATCTATCCTTCAAATTCACTATTACTAGCATTTTTGTGTTCATCGTCCATTCGGTCTGCCATGTCATGCATCAATATAATAATCCATTTCTGTACAGTATCATCATCATCTACTCCGGTAACACCATTGGCTCTTAAATAATCAACAAAAGCATCATTCCACTGTAATTCAGTTCGCACTCCCTGCGAATCTTTTACCCAACCTATAATATCCATCCATGGATCGGGTGATTGTTTCATTTTTGCTATGTATTTTGTTTGTTCTGCTGTTTCGCGTTCACGGCGTTCCTTTTCCAGTTCCATCTTTTTGAGCTGGTCATCTTTGAGTTCCTCCATTATTTGGGATTTGAGTTCCAACTTGAGAGTTTCTATATCCATATTCTTAATTGCCTGAGCTGCCTGGTTTAATTCAGATTCAGACTTCATATTAGATGATAACGATACTACTTCATCGTCTTGGTGATCAGCGATATTAGCTGTTTTTGTTTTATTTGTTTTAGATTTTGTCATAATAATTATTTCTGTGGTATGATATATACATTAATATCATTTATTTTCATTGATAGCGTTCCTATACGTCCACCAACAGTAACACATCCTGTTGCATCCTGTTTCACTAAAGACAATAACAAATTAGCTGGATATTTATATGCAAATTTGGTATTGTAATTAGAACTTAGTGACGTCGCATTATCGGGGAACTCATAACTCAGCACATCATTATTTATATCCGTAATTTCAAAAGACACCACATCATTGCTTATTATCTTTATTTGTGTTGCTCCCATAGCAACTATTCCTCTTTTCATGAGGTCTACCCCAGTTTCAGTTAATGTGATTGCTGTTGCAACTTCATCATTTAGTGATTTATAAACGGTATGGGTGGTAGGATCACTTCCCCTGTATTCAATTTTAGTTCCTCGACTTTTAAATGTTATACTTTGCACCCATCCACTATCACTTGTAGTTATATGAGCTTCCACATCTTCCTGAGATTGTGCTATGTTTAATCTGGATATAAATACAGGAACACGAAGTATACACATAGATTTAAAGGATAGTGCTGGCACGTGTGCATTATCTTGGTTAAGATATACAGTACGACATTCATCAATCCCCCTACACCCATGCTCATCTATAATAAGTTTGTCGATTTTAAACAACAATGCAGTTCTTGCTGCATTTTCAATAAAACATAATTCTGTTTTTGATAATTTCATATTATTTCCTTTCATATATTATACTACACCATAAACAATTCATCAACTAGCTTTTGTTGGTTATGGGTAGATTGTTCATTTTCGTTTCTCCATTCCTCTATCACAATTCCGGTTTTATTCTTTACCCAATCGGCTAATATATGTCGGTGACAAAAATCAGTCGGGGATTCGTAACATAACAGCATGGTTCCATCTGGTAGATTGGTAATAATAGAAGGGTCAATATTACGTGTTTGCAATAACTTCAAATATAATTGTGTTGATTGTTCGTGTGTAATTTTTCCTGTCTTACCAGCCATTATAATATCCCACGTGGGAGCAACCAACAACAATTGGTTACCTATGAACCAATTGGGTGGCTTTCGACTAATAGATAATGCAAGTGGATTGTTACCCTGTCTAGCATAGTTTGACGTATATATCATTAAAATAAAAATAAATCGTCTAGTAATAATGTCTGCTGCGAGGGCACTATTTCGTTTACAGCTTTAACAATATTTCCTAGTGGTTTATCTACCAATCGTATTATATGAGCATCTCGATCCATCAATGGAATAAAGTTATTTGTAAACCAATTTGGTACTTGATCGATGTCAACAGGTAATGCGATACTACGAAATCTGCCGATTTTGTGTTTTAGGTAAAATACTTTAATTTTCATTCCAGATGTTATTTGCATACTGGAGGTGTCCTTATAATCTGCAAGACATATATTGTATAATATGGAAGCTGATACGTGTCCCGGTAAAAAAGTTGTTCTATCTAATTTCCATCTATCGGTATACATTTCTACTCGTTGCACTCCCTTAGGTAAACCATATTGTATAAAATCAGTTGCATTTTTAATTTCATCTTTAAGGGATACGATATCTGGAGATATATGTTTCCAAGTCTCTCCCTTCAGTAACCTACTAATAAAATTATTGAGCTTAACGGACATAAATTTTGGCATTGTTGTTTTTTTAGTATCTAATCCCATCACTTTAATGTAATCTACTACATACCCATCCTCATTTATAACATGGAGAATATACCGTTTTTTATCTACAAATATTCCCCTATCCGCCACTATTTCTCTTTCTGTCTGTATATAACTATCAAACTTTGCATTACATAAAAATTGCGAGCTCATAAACATTGGAAATGATTTATTACATTCTCTACCCACATAATCTGCTACAGCAACTCCTTCCACATCATTTTCCCCATGAGTATCAAAATATGTAGAATCTGTATCACCGTATGCAACTGAATACTTGTCTGAATATCCACAATGCCACCGTGTAATACGCTTACCACCAACAGATCGACTTTCAAATTCGTACACGTCTGGTTCCGTGTATTTGTTATCTAAAATTTTACAAACTTGAGCGCATTGATGTATTAAAATCAATCTTCCGGTACCGGTGGTACTTTCTCCCATACGCAAATCATAAAATCTAAAATATTTATTTGTTAGTGCACCATAAAATGAATTAAGTTTAATTTTATACACATACTGTAATTTGTCATAATAATTTGACAACATTATATTGTTTTCATCTTTATATTTTGTTTTTTTCGATTGTAATAGTTGTCTTTTACCATACCAATTTGATATAATAGATGGAATAATCCCTTCTTTATTTTGATCAAATACTGTCCCATATCCACTAATGGCATAATTAGCTTGTCTCAATTCTCGTTGCCACGTTTTTGCAGATTTAGTTGTAGTTGTGTGGGTGGCATCATCTATAAATGACAGTAATGCATCACTTCCTTTTGCAATTTCCTTGCACGCCGAAAATACTTCATTTGGGGGAATACTTTCTACGCCACTGTCAGTTCCAGTATCTTTAAATTGTCCTATGATAGTTTCTGGACTAATATTAATTGATCGCATAACAGATGGATACAAAGATTTAATATCAATAGCACCAACTTCTTTGTGCATTCCAATTTGTGGACGCAACACAAATGCACCTTGTATATTTGCATCTTCATCTGGAATATGATTATCTGGCACCACTAATCCATTTAACTCATGGTGACAATGATTAATGGTTGATAGTTCAGCCAATTTTAGCGTACCAGTAACATGAGCAGGTAATCCTGTTGACATATGATACATCTGGTTTGCAATCTCAACATATCCCAACCGATCTTCGAATCCTTTTAGTATTTCAGTATCCCGTAAATTATATCTAACAAATCGAATAAAGTTGGTTCTATATAATTTTGCCAATGATCCTTCATATACTAATTTGGGCATAATTGGAAGTTTTGTTTTTGGATCTGTAATAATAACATCAGCCACAGATTCTAATTTATACGATGGTTGCATATTCATTTCATACTTTTTAAATAATACCATGTAGTCAAAACTAGCTCTTCCTGACAAATCGAGAGTTGTTAACTCTCTTCCCATTATCTCTACAGTTCTCCATTTGGGATTAGCAGCTCCATCGAACGATAACTGGTTAAATTTTTGTTTTCCTAATTCTTGTTCAATTCTAGCTCCAATATATGGTACGTCAAATAATTCTGAATTCCACCCCGAAATAACATCACTATCGCTGATTTCCTGCAATAACTGAAGCAATAACTGTTTTTCGTTACTAAAGAACCTAAATTCTATATTAATATCAGATTCAAATGGAGCAATTTCTCTTAATTTATTTAGAAACCCATCTTGATTCAGATCATCCATATTGCCTTCATAATTATCAGGTATAACAGTATGTACTACCATTCTGTTGTTCCATGTATGGTAGTATGATACAGAGTTAACGGGTGCATATGGGTTATCTACTGACGAAAAACCTAACTCGGTATCATAATCAACTTCAATATCAAAAAAAGTTACATGCAATGATGGTGCAGGGGTATTATAATATGTCGACGATAAATACTTTAGTTCGGGGGGTATATCAGATTCATACATTTCAATGCCACTACTTTGATATTCAGCACGTCTTGCATTAAAATCTGTTGCATTAGTAAAATCTAATCTGGTAACTTTCTTCCCAAACATGGTAGTATATTTGCCATGTTTGGGATCTTCTATATAGAAATAAAATGGAGCTGGATGCAATGACATTGTGCGCACATCATCAGTTCTGGTCCAAACAACAACATCTCCCTTACGTCTAATAGCAGAAATATAGCTCATGTTATACTAGCTAATTTCTTTCCTTCAGCTATCGTCTCATATAAATCTTCAAAGTGGGTATTTTCTGATTGAAGATCAGCATAGTTATGTTTAAACATAACACGAGCAACTTTATTAATATATTTTTTTTTAATACCAAATTTTTCTTCTGCGGCTTCAGCAATGTCTTTGAGTTGTTCACGTTCACTATCCATAGTTTGTAAACATTTAGTCATTTCTACAATCATTACTTTGAGTGCTTGCATATCTTTTGGATTTAATACTATATCCATTACATTCTCCTATTGGTTAAAGGAGTATTATAACGCACTTGCAGATATATTGGCAACGGTAGTATTGTTATTATAAAATAAATGATCCCCCACAGTAATTGTTTTGTGTAATATCTTACTCCAGTACGGAGTAACGTAATCAGCATGGTAATTTGTCGAATCGTGAGTAAAATCAACAATATTAAACAAACTGCCTCCAGCTAACAATGATTCTGCCACCAATTTGCTTGTGATCCACGCTTTGCTTTTTTTATTTGGAATATTTGTATACCCATCTGTAGTCCACGAAAACTGGGCAATAACTCGTCCACTATCGTAATTCTTATGTTGCCATACAACCCCACAAATTGAATTGGGATATTTGGTAGATATTACTCTATTAATAATAACTAATCCCACTGCAAGTTGACCCCTAATACTCTGTCCTCTTGCTTCAAAATATATATTTTCTGCCATACATTCCGTTTCACGTGACAATTTTTTATATTTCCACATAGAATCATCAAATTGGTGGATAGAACACACCCCAGCCTTAATGTGCAGTGGGTGTATTTTAGGGAGGGTTAATGGGTATGGATTATTAAAGTGTGCAGAAACGTGACTACTAAAATTACTAATAATTGTCAGTGGAAGTAAAATAAATAATATTAATGATATTATTATCGTCGATAAACTTATCCATCTGACATAGATAGGCATTGTGACATATTATGTTAAATTGGTAAACCAAGTTTTATAATCACCAGGAAATTGTTGGGGATTATACAAATAAGGCGAATGCCCAGTAAGATGAAACCGTACAGTAAATAGATCACCTGTTATGATCGGTGAAAAAGCATTAATGAAATGAGGTCCACTTGGATATAATATTAACGTGCCCCGTTCTGGATTAAACCCAAAATCGTGTTGTGGAAATTCTAACTTCCCACCATATACTTCGTAGTCTGTATCAAATGGAACCTGATCCTGATATTTAGATAAAAATAATAGACCTGTTATATCTCTATCCCTAACTCTAACCCACTTTTGGTGTATATAGTTACTGTTTTCGCATAATGGTTGAGATGTGCACCCTTCAGGAATATATTCAAAAGTAAGGTCTTCAGTTCCCCTGTGATTAAAATCATAATACTGTTCTATTTTAGGAATTATATGTTTAAATTGGGAATATATAAGATTGCTAGATGGTTCGTGATGTCTGAACATTTTAATGGGCATACCAGATGCATCTACATCGGGGGTACAAAATCCAGTGGCATCAACTATAATCTCACATAATTTTGCTGATAGAAAATGTTGGTATATTTTAAACGGTGATTTGGCACTGGCCATTGTTAGTCTCCATTATTGTCTATGTCGTCTTGCATGAGATGAATAATATCAGCAAAAGAAATATTAGATTCCTTTAATATATTATAAACTCTACGAATATCATTAGCGTCAGAGGCAATTTCTTTGGGTTCGTGGTTTAACTGTTCATTTATTCGAGGGTCAATTAAAAATTTACCTTGTTCTAATGCATTTTTTCCGATTAATACGGGATATTCCATATGACTTCTGTCATTCAGATTAATTTTTACATTGTTAACTAATTTGTTTCCGATTCTAATGTTCACCTCAATAACAGGACGATATTCTGATCCGCCATCAGCAGATGTGACAGCTTGTTGATCAACTAAAGGTACAGTTAATTCGTTTGATGATAAGGGGGGAGACACAAAAGTAATAGTATTTTCCTGCTGGTTAATTCGGTAATTATCAGTATGTAAAGAACATATCGTAGCACCGGTGTCTATTTTAGCCTTTATTGTGGAACTACCAGGTAGGCTGGTAAATTTAACATCTGTTGTACTTCCAATAACATTATCTGGTTTTTCGTAATTCGGTGTATTCTCAGTCAATGTGGAATTGGATTGTAATATAGTTACGTTTGTAGGTGTTAATTGGGAATGATTATCTGCTTCCCAATGCAACACAAATCCTTCTGGTAACAACAAATCTTTGGATTTAGAGTCGCGGTTATCAATAGAATATGTTGCTGTGCTATTTCCCTTACCCCCAAATAGATCAGTCGTATCGACTGATAATGATGGGGTTAACGTGTATGATACTCCTGCCACCGTTATGTGTTCTTGCATCAAAAAGGTATCGCTGCCACCAGTAAAGGCAGAATATAGATCGTTTATGTTGTTAAATTTCATATGTATCTCATTATCGTACTGATATGTAATTATAGTTAATTAATACAGTCTGTTCAGTATAAACACATTATCATATATAGTCAACCGTATCGTGTATGTAGGGTTAATATTATCCTTGTTGTACTTGTTGTACTTGTTGTACTTGTGAATTTTGTGTTTGTTGTATTTGTGCCTTACGACGTTGTAGTTGGGCTAGTTGTGAATTAAGGGATGCAATTCTCATGTCAAGGGACTTCATTGGATTTGATGGATCGGTATCCTTGGCTTGATCCATCTCACCTTTTGCTTTTTGGATATTAACGTCTGCTGCCTGAGTTGCTCCCATTTTTGCTGCTCGTTTAATTTCTGCTGTTGCTGCTCCTGGATCTTGTAAATCTACATTCATGTTAAGTTCAGTAATAAAATTTTTGAACGTAGGGGTGATGCACTCACTAACATTGGGGCGAGTATTCTGATGTTGGGTAGGAATGGGTCGTTGATTATTGGATGCGTGACCAGGTTCTAAATCAGGAAATTTAGATTGATCCATAGTTGGATCATTATTGTGTTTTTCAGTTCCTTCATTTCTGGCCTGATCAATTGAATTGCGTAAATATCTCATTGCTCTATTACCTATTCGTTGTCTCATATTGATAGTATTGATATCGTCAATATTAGGAGATTCGCTAATAACTTGAATAACGCGTTCTGCTGTAGCATTAGATAATCCCAGTATAACCTGCATTAATTCCCTGGCCAGTCCTAATCGTGCGGTATCAGGAGCATTGGTTGGTTGTCGGTTGATAATAGGATTGTTGTCGGTTGCCTGTAACTGTGGATCATTTTGGAGCGGAGCAGCTGGTGTACGTGTATTAAATTTCATCATCATGCTCCCAGTCTTTTTAATATTAGTGTTGTTAGCTTATCAATACTGACACATACACCACTGTCACTTTGATCCCCTTCGGCCGTAAATTGATTACTCATATCTTTATTTTTATCATGTTTAAATTGAGCTAGCTTAGCCAGCTGTTTTGCTTCTTTGTCTTGTGTTGATTTTTCTTTGTAATAATCTTCCATATCTATAATCTGTTCTTCTTGTGAAACTTTTGATTGAGAAGCACGAGCAACAGCATCAGCTTCTCGTGCATTAGCTTCTGCCTTTCGTGCATTAGCTTCTGCCTGTTTTGCCTCAGCCTCAGACTTCATCATATCTATTACTTGTTCTAGAGCTGACTTGGCGCCGTCATCATTTTGATTGGGATTGGTTGATTGATCTGGTTCGGTTGTATTATCCAAATCATCTACTGCTTCTTCTGAATCTTGATTTTCCTGTCCTTCATCATTATCTGAATCTTGATTTTCCTGTCCTTCATCATTATCTGACGCCTGCATTTCCTGTTCTTCCTCTTCGTCTCCCGTTATTTCTGGCCACACAACATCAATGATTTCAAATTTATCTTTTAGTTTGAACAATACTTCTGCAATCTCTTTCGTGGAATTTATATTATCTTCATCACTATCTTCCCCCGCTAACATAGCAGCTAATGCTTTTTCAAAATCACCAGCGGAGTCTGTTCGTACATATACTTTTATTAAATTACCGTTCTCATCTTCCATTCCAAATGCTGTAGTATCATCGCCAGCATTTGATTTTTTTTCTTGTGCGTCTAGTTTTGATATCACATCTGTGGAACTAAAGTTGGTGCTGTTGGAATGAGCACCAATATTTTCAAGAATTACATACCCATCAGTTAGTTGAACGAGGCGGCGTCTCATCATTTTCCGTTTTTTTCCTTGATTAATTCGCTTCCTAGCACGATCCCCATTAACAATCCCTCCTCCAAATAGAGATCCAGGAGTTGTTGCAATTGCGTGAGCACCAGTTGATCCACCAGCTGCCATTTCTTGTACCATTTGTGTTAATAGAGACATTTGTTTTTATCCTTATGTTAATCCTTGAGGTATTTATGTATATCAACGAATAGCTACGATAATTTAAATATATTACACACAACCAAACTCCACATTAACGTTACATTAATATGGAGTTTGGTTACCCTGATATTATATTATCGTTCTGATATTTCGGCTGCCGAGAATGTACACCGCTTTATGGGATGAACAGTATTATTTCCGCATGTATGTAATATCCAATCTTCAAACGAAAATATGGTAGACATTATATTATCTTGATATTTGGCATATTGCTGCACATATTGCTCCAGTAATCCAATCTCAGTTGACGATAAATTAGATACGTCTAATGCTTGGATGTCGGTTGAGGGAAGAGATACTGGAATAATCGTACGATTCGTATTTTCGAATCGGTGTAATTGTCCACTTGTCCCTATCTGCCTACTGCAACATATGTCAACAGATGAGTGTTTAATCATTGGCAACATCAACAGCAGGTGCAACATCAACAGCAGGTGCAACATCAACAGCAGGTGCAACATCAACAGCAGGTGCAACATCAACAGCAGGTGCAACATCAAC
>VAOZ01099842.1_pt1 | contig 138570 bp, 128 predicted proteins | sample 3394041 | NCBI WGS metagenome assembly VAOZ01 (sample SAMN08290431, study PRJNA428436) | hydrothermal vent metagenome | isolation source: Deep-sea hydrothermal vent chimney | place: Indian Ocean: Southwest Indian Ridge
ATATGGTAAAGGGTCAGTAATTTTGCCTCTAAGCCCTTTTTGTTGAACTCTTGTGAGTCCGTATCTTTCTTCAAATTGTTTAGTATTTATAAGTTTTGAGGGTTGAGCAAGTTTCTTTTTTAAAGTTGCTACATCTCTTTTTAGTTTTTTGATAATTTGTGAATAGTCTATTTCTTCTTGAGTCTCTACTAGTTCTTGCTTTTTAAAATCTATAAGTAACTCTATGAAGTTAAGAGTATCATCACTATCAAGTTCATCTATTAAATCAGCAATTCCACCATCACTCATTTCATCATAGTCTATTAAACTTTCAGAGTTAAGGTAGCCATATATTAGATAAAAAACCTTGTCACCAATTTTTGAACTTAGTTCAGATAAAAATATTTTATTTTCATCAGATAAATTTTCTATCATGACATTAAGGTTAATATTCCACTCTTGATATTCGTCGTCTGCTTCATTCATATATTGTAGGATTTCTTCATAGGTAAAATTGTCTTCATTAATATTGATTTCATTCATATGAATACCCTTTTTATAGCTTTTTACATAAAAGTATAGCTGTTCAGCTACATAACTTTATCATAACCTAATTTTAGCGTATTTTTAATAATATAAGATTTTTTAATATTTTGAAAGTTTATTTTTGAAGATTGAAGATTTTTAAGAAGCTCTCAAAAGCCCTAAATATGGTGCGACTGGGGGGATTTGAACCCCCACACCGTTAGGCACGAGCCCCTCAAGCCCGCGTGTCTACCGTTCCACCACAGTCGCATTTTATAATTATTTTCACATTCCCCTCAAGCCTGCGTGTCTACCGTTCCACCACTGGAGCATAAAAAATAAAGTTATATTTCAATGTTATATATCTGTTGTATACAACCAAATAATATCAAAATAAAGACTCTTTAAAACCTTATATTAAGGACTTTAAAGAAACTTAGCTATTAGAGATTTGAACTCCCACACACATAAGTGTATCAGCTCTTCAAGCTCGCGTGTTTACCATTCCATCACGATCGTATTAGAAGTAGTTTATTTATTATTGTGCTATTTTCATAAATAAAAAAAACTAGCTAGCCAAAGCTAACTAGAAAATAGGTTTTAACCTAAGAATGGATTTGCATATAGCAAGATTAACGCAATAACAAGTGTATAAATAACTTGTGCTTCAATCATTGCAAGAGCAATAAACATAGTAGTCATAAGTTTACCGCCAAGCCCAGGATTACGAGCAGTCCCAGCAATTGTTGCTGCAGCTGTATTACCCATACCAATAGCACCACCAAGAGCAGCTAAACCAATACCAATACCAGCACCAACTAAAGCATAGCCAGCAACGCTAGCACCGCTAGCAGTATTTAATACAATTTTTGCAGTAGCACCACCATCATTCGCAAATGCAGCAGCTGTTAATGCAACTAATAAAAATAAAATCTTTTTCATAAGTTTCTCCTAAAAAATACAAAGTCTGTTCGGATAGCGTAACCATACTCAAAATGAGTACAGCAATCTAAACATAAATGCCTAGATTTCCCTACTAGATACTTTGATTAGTCGAATTTTATCTAAAAAAATATTAATAAGCATTTAAAGTTTTAGACGTTTAGAGGATTTGTAAAAACCTGTTTATTTTTTATTTTTTGAAACAGATTTTTATCTTTAAAATCATTTTGTATGGCTTTGCTAAATATTATATTTTGCAGATTGATTTTACCCATTTTTTTAGAGTATGCATCATTTTTAAAACATTGTGCATATCCTGTTTGCGTTTCATGAACTATTATACTATAAAGCGTGACATCTTTTTCGCCATTTACTTTACATGTAAGCTTTAAAAGCGTATCAATTAAGACAAAAATAACACGACTAAACTGTTCTGCTGAGGGAGAAACTGGTAGTTGTATCCATCTTTTTGAGTATTTTTTCATATCAGTGATGTATTCTTTTGAATCTTGATTCCAAATGGTGATACAATGATCAAAACTTTCTATCAAATCTTTCATATTTTGTTTCATCAAGCCAAAATCATACACCATCTGCCCATTATCTAAAAAATTTGATTCAAATAAAACTTCAACTTTGTAAGAGTGTCCATGCAATGAGCTTCTACATTTTATCGTACTACATCCTCGTACAATGTGTGCATTTTCAAATTTAAATAGTTTTCTTATTATCATAATAGCTAAACTCCATGATTTTTATCCCAGATACGGATATGTAATCTATCAGAGTAAGTGTATCCTTTTATTTTGCAAAATTCTATCAATGGTTTACAGTTTTTTTCTATCTCTTGCTTATTGCCACCAACGGGCATACAGTAAACTTGAAGTGATGGAGCAAGTGAGATAATCTTGTATATTTCATCATCGAGTCCAGAATTTATAGAGTTTTCATCAATAGAAAATTTAAAAAATCTATCTTTTGTATTTTTAACATAAGAGATAATAGCATCTGGTTTTATTCGTTTAGAAACATTTTCTGCTGAATTTGAGAGCTTCACAGATAGGGCATATATACATTTTTTATAGATAGGATATTTTGAAAAATCTATATTTATAGTAGCATTTGTTTCAAATGTAACACGGTGGTTATTTGAGATTAGATATGTAATAAATTGCACTAAAATTTCATCATCATAGTTAAGTAGGGGTTCCCCACCTGTTAAAACAATATCTACACGTGGTGGTAATTTATACATATCTATTATATCAAATAGCTGTTGTAACTTAGTGATTTTGACCCAATCTTTAGAAAAATATTCTTTATTTACAGCATAAACAGTATCGCATCCAATGATTTTTGTACCACTAGATGATATTTGTAAACAATTAAATCCCTCACATTTCATATTGCACCCACCAAAGCGAAAAAATAGCGATGGGACACCACTATATCTACCCTCACCTTGAATAGAATAAAAATGTTCTACAAGATATAACATATAGACACCTTAATTATCCGCCAGTTTCATAAAAAGCTCTAGTTGATACTTCGTCACCCTCATGACTCCATCTATTTTTTTCAGGTTTTATGCGAATCACCTCTTTTAAAATAGAAGTCGCAGTTTGTATATCACCATTTTTAACAGCCTCTTTTATACTCATAGCTTCATCAAAATATAAGCATGGAATTAAATTACCTTCAGCTGTTAAACGAATGCGATTACAGGATTTACAAAAATCATCTGCATAAGGTTCTATAATTCCAAATTTATATCCATCATCCATCTTAAAATAATGTGATGGGGAGTGTCCATCAAAACCATTATCACTAAAATTATAATGCTCTTTAATGATTTTTAGTAATTGTTTACTTTTCATACCTTTAATATCTATGGCAGCATGGGAGTTTTGCATGTATTCTATAAAACGTATAGTCATGTTACGTTTTTTACAATACTCTAAAACATCAATAATTTCATTATCATTAACTCCAATCATTACAACCATGTTTACCTTAACTTTAAGACCAACACTTAGCGCTTCTTGTACACCTTCGAGTACATTTTTTAAGACATCTTTGCCAGCTATTTTTTGTGCTGTTTTTGGTATTAAAGTATCTATTGAAACATTCAATCTTTTTAACCCTGAATTTTTTAGTTTTTGTGCAGTTGTTTTTAGTAAAAATGCATTGGTTGTCATTGATAAATCAATAGTTGGTTTATAATCATATATCATTTTTATAAATTTGTCTAAATCCTCACGTAAAAGAGGTTCACCACCAGTTATTCTTATCTTATTTACACCCTCATCAATTGCAACTTGTAAAAATAAAAATAGCTCTTCAAAGGAGAGTAAATTTTCTTTAGGAACCCATGAAAATGGTTTCTCCGGCATACAATATTGACATCTAAAATTACATCTCTCAGTCACTGAGACACGAATATAATTTACGACTCTGTCATAGCTATCAATTAGCAAAATAAAATCCTTGTAGATAAAATAGTTTAGAGGTACCCTTATATAAAAAGCTTATTATATCGATATATAGTTTGTAAAAAGTTGATATAAAATTAAGAAAATAAGAAATTTATTAACTATTGATATTATACAATATAAATAGAGATAAGTGCTTAGGAGCTAAAAGCTCCTACTTAAAAAGCAAGTTTACAAAAATTAATGTAAATCTTTCCAGATTGAACGTTTCCATAGATACGCAAAAAATGCAAATATAAATAGATATATCATGATATCTTTGCCAAGAGATTGACGCTCAGCCTCTTCAGGGTTACCAGATTTTTCTAAATATGCCATAACCTTATCCATAGTACTAGCACGAATACCAACACGAGGCATTGCAGTACCTTTAATATAATTTTGTGGATTTTCAACAAATGTACGAATAAAATCTGTTGTTTTTGAGTCAACAATTGTTGATAAATCAGGAGGCAAGCTACCTAGATATTTATATAATGAATGTTGTACTTTAGCAGTATTTAGCTCAAATACAAGTTTTTGTCGTTTATTTTTAAATTTAGGTGTTTGACCAATTTGTGTCCATTTTTCATATCTTATAGCATGACAACGACCACAAGAATCCTCAAATGCTATTTTTGGTGTTAATTTATCTTTTTTAAGAGAAATGGATTGAAAGTAAGCAACCATATCTGCTATCTCCTGATGAATATTTCCGCCAGCACCAGCAAATTCTGGCATTGGAAACATCTTACCTGTTTTTGCATTATACTTACTTTCTAGTTTCATAGCATGAACTGGATTTGCTATATATGCCGCTAAAAATTTAGGAGAATATATAACACCTGCATTACTTAAATCAGGTGGTATGACCCCATAAGTTTGTGCAAGCATAGTTGGTGACATTGATGAGGCAATACCAGCTACTTTTATACTATGACATCCTATACAAGCACCAGCACCCATAACTAAAGTTTTACCTTTTGCCACGTTACCTTGTAATTTTAATGCTGGTAAATCTGCATATACATAGTGATGGCTAGGAACTTCCTTTGCTCCTTCAATTGATTCTGCTACTGGTCCAATAAAATAGTATGTAACAGATGTAAATATGATTATAATTATTAAACTTATAAATTCTCTCATACTATCTCCCTAAACTTTTTTTTCTAATTTTGTAATAAATGGAAAAACAATCCATAAAGCAATAAATATATATGAAAATATAATACCAAGTGTTCTATATCCACCTTCAGGAGGTAATTTCCCCATAATAGTTAAAGCTGTCATGTTAGAAACCAGCAACCAAAACCATATAAAAAATGGACCACGTTTACTTGCAGGCTTGACGTTTGGACTCCTATCTAAAAATGGCATGAAAAAGAAAATACCCTGTGCAAAGGCAAAGGCGATTAAGCCAGGATTTTTAGAAAATCCACGTAAAATATCATAAGACCATAAAAAATACCATTCAGGTTCAACGCTAGCTGGTGTATGCATAGCGTCAGCTGGTACAAAATTGATAGGGTCTAGTGCAAATCCATTATGAAACAAGACAAGGTAAAAGAAAAAGATTAGATAAATACCTACAACAAACATATCTTTACTCATAAAATCATTTGCAAAAGTAATAACTTTTGAGCCTTTTTTATCACCACTTTTATATTTTTTTGATTCAGCTTCAAAATCTATCTCTTCACCATCTTGATTATTTACATGTGGTATTCTTAAAGCTCCAAAATGAAGACCAATAAGTCCTATAACAGCCAATGGTAATAAAACAACATGAAGTGCAAAGAAGCGACTTAAAAATGCTTGTCCAGGAACATAGCCACCACGAATCCATTCAACCAAGCCAACAGTATGAAGAGAGCCTAAGCTAAACAAATCAGTAATAACAGTGCCAGCCCAATAGCTAAGTTGTCCCCAAGGAAGCATATATCCGCTAAATGCTTCAGCTGAAAATGTTACATACAAAAGCATGCCAGAGATCCAAATTAATTCTCTTCCTTTTTTATATGAACCATAATATATACCAGTAAACATGTGAATATATATAATCAAAAATATAATAGAGGCGGCAACTGCATGAATATCCCTAAATAACCATCCATATGGTACTTGCCTCATGATAGTATTGTTGACACTATCAAATGCTAAATGAACATTTGGCTGATAATATAACAAAAGAAATAAACCAGATATTAGGAGTAGTGCGAAAGTGATAGCTAGTACCATGCCCATAGCCCATAAAAAGTTTATATTTTTAGGTATCCAATATTCAGTTGCCATGACGCGACGAATCGTTTCAATTCCTAAGCGTTGATTTACCCAATCATGAACGCTTGTTGCTTTTGTAAAATGTGCCATATTGCCCTCCTTAAGCTTTATTTAATGTTGCATGTTCTTTGACAAGCTTTCGATATTCTGGACTATCAAGACCTAATATAAGTTTATTTCCATCTCTTTTAAAAGGTGGTATATCAAAACCGCGAGGTGCTGGCGGTTTTGTAACCATACCTGAGAAATCATACATAGCTCCATGACAAGGGCATAAAAAATTATCATCTTGTGGTCTGTAGTTTGGAATACAACCAAGATGAGTACAAATACCAATACACATTAAAAAGCTTGAACCAGCTATAACAATATTGCGTTCTTTGTCTTGCTTTTCATATTCATTGTTAGAACTATCCATCTCTTTTAACATAGTAGGAGATTTACGTATAATAAATATAGGTTGTCCACGCCATTTTTCTATATATAGATGATTATATTTAGTGTATTGGGTCATATCTAGTGTGGTAAATCCAGCTGCACTTACACTTGGCAACGGATCCCATGTTCTCTTCATCCCATATAGCGATGCAACAGCACCAACAGCGGCAACAGCACCAAAAGCTTTACCCATAAAACCTCTTCTATCAGTTGTCATGTGTTTTTTTCCTCACTTTAATCAAAATTTATTGTTAATAATACAAGGGAATTTCTTTAAACTTGATAAAAACCTGATGTTGTAGTTAAATATTTTTTTAATTTGTTACTATTTGATTGTATTGTTTTGTAGGTATAGCGATGATTATCTATTTTTTTTACAATATCTCTTAATTGTTTGAAATTATAATCTTGAATAATAGGGATATTTAGTGTATTAAAAAGTTCAATATAATTGGTGTTATAGTCTTGTCTTTGAAAATATATCGGTTTGCCACCAGATGCTAGAGATTGTAAAACTGCTTGTGGGGAGGACGTTATTAAAATATTACAAGATAATATAAATTCGTCATAATCAAGGAAATCATAATTTTGCTTAAAATTTTGCTTTAGTTCATCTTCATAATCAAGAAAATAATAATATCCAGACATAAATACTATATTTAACTCTTTTAATAAATCAACATATTTTAATAAATCCTTTTCATAATCGTCATCACCGAAAAAAAAGCCAATATTTATTGTTTTGTTATGTTTTTGAAAATATTTATCATCAATAATAGTACACTTGCATGTAAGCTCATTTTGAAAATAATTTGAGATAAGAAATTCATTTTTTGCACATCTATCTAATGGATCACTACTAACTCTTATAAATGTAGAAAAATATGAACGCATATCTTCAAGCATTATAGGGTTTGCTTCGCTGCTATCAAAAATAATTTTATCACCATGATGAGCAATATTAACTATATTTTTAACAACATCAATGCCAACACTCTCTTTAACGCCAAAGTTTCTAGCCTCATGAGCTATACGATAATCGGAGCAAAGCAACACTATCTCATCATCTTGTAAAATATTTAGTATTGCTAATGCCCGTCTAAAACGATCAAGTCCAATACGATGACCAGTTTGTACATAATAAAACTTCTTCATGCTAATTCATTGTTTTAAAGTGGTTATAAAAACCACTTTAAAATTATATATAAACATTTTTATTCTATTTCTGCATCTATTACATCATCATCAGCTTTTTTAGCTGATTGTGATGCTTCACCACCTGCTTGTTTATCTTCGCCTTGTTTATACATCTGCTCCGCCATTTTATGACTAACTTCTGTTAATGCTTTAACTTTTGTTTCAATTTGATCTTTTGTAGCATTTTCATCTTTTAGAGTTGTTTGTAAATCTGTGATTGCTTTTTGAATATTTTCTTTTTCATTAGCATCTAATTTATCGCCCATCTCTGTTATAGATTTTTCAGTTTGAACTATAAGTGCATCTGCTTGATTTTTTAATTCAACTAATGCTTTACGTTCTTCATCTACCACTTTATTTTTTTCAGCATCTTGAATCATTTGATTGATTTCATCTTCACTAAGCCCTGTACTTCCTGTTACAGTAATAGTTTGTTCTTTACCAGTACCTTTATCTTTTGCTTTAACTGTTAAAATTCCGTTTGCATCCATATCAAAAGTTACTTCTATTTGAGGTACTCCACGAGGTGCTGCTGGAATATTTGAGAGTTCAAACAATCCTAATGATTTGTTGTCTTTCGCAAATTCTCTTTCACCTTGAACAACTGAAATGGTAACAGCTGGTTGATTATCTTCGGCAGTTGAAAAAACCTGAGATTTTTTAACAGGAATCGTTGTACCTTTTTCAATAATTTTAGTAGCAACACCACCTAAAGTTTCAATACCAAGTGAAAGTGGAGTAACATCAAGAAGTAAAACATCTTTAACATCTCCACGTAAAACTCCACCTTGTATAGCAGCACCAGCAGCTACAACTTCATCAGGATTTACACCCTTGTTTAATTCTTTTCCTCCAAAATAATCAGAAACCATTTTTTGAGCCAATGGTACACGAGTAGAACCACCAACCATGATAATCTCTTGTATCTCATTTTGTGATAAATCAGCATCACTCATAGCTGTTTTGATATGAGTGATAGTTTCTTGCAATAATGATTCTACCATGCCTTCAAATTTAGCACGTGTTAATTTTACAACTAAGTGCTTTGGACCAGTTGCATCAGCTGTAATAAACGGAAGATTAATCTCTGTTTCTTGAGCTGAGCTTAACTCTTTCTTTGCATTTTCAGCCGCATCTTTTAGACGTTGAAGTGCCATTTTATCATTTTTTAAATCTATTCCATTACTGCTTTTAAATTCATTAGCTAAAAAATCAACTATTTTATTATCAAAATCATCCCCACCTAAAAACGCATTACCATCAGTTGATAAAACCTCAAATGTTCCATCACTTATCTCTAGCGTTGTAACATCAAATGTTCCACCACCTAAATCATAAACCAATACTTTTTCATCACTCTTGCTCTCTAAACCATAAGCTAATGCAGAAGCTGTCGGCTCGTTGATAATACGAAGAACATTAAGTCCAGCAATTGTTCCAGCGTCCTTTGTTGCTTTACGTTGTGCATCATTAAAATAAGCTGGTACTGTAATGACTGCATCAGTTACTTTTTGACCAAGATAGCTCTCAGCATCTTCTTTTAGTTTTACAAGAATTTTAGATGAAATTTCTTGTGGAGTATAAATCTTTCCTTCTACATCAACTGCTGCTACACCATCTTTGCTTACAATTTTATATGTAACTTTATCATGTGCTTCTTTTGCTTTATCTTCATTCATCATAAGACCCATAATTCTTTTGATTGATGAGATTGTTTTATTTGGATTTGTAATTGCTTGACGTTTTGCTGGATCACCAATTAATACTTCACCTTTATCTGTAAATGCTACAACTGAAGGAGTTGTATTTTTTCCCTCTTTATTTGGGATAATCTTTGCTTCCCCACCTTCATAAACTGCAACACATGAATTTGTTGTTCCTAAATCTATTCCTATTACTTTACTCATTTTTTATTCCTTAAATTTAATTTTTTTACGACCAGTTAATTCGCTATAACTACCATAGCATCGCGAAGTGAACGATCTTTATATCTATAACCTTTTTGAAATGTTTCCACTATTTCACCACTTTCATGCTTGTCGCTATCTACTTTTTGTATCGCATGATGAATATTTGGATCAAATTTTTCATCATCTTGTACTGGAGTAACGCCATGCTTTTGCAATGTTGTTAAAAAGAGCTTCATAGTTAATTCTATTCCCTCTTCTAATTTTTTTAGTAATTCTTCTGGTTTTGCATCTGATGTTGCTGATGTAATTGCCATGGATAAAGAATCTACCACAGGAATTAAATCTTTTGCAAATTTTTCATTTGCGTATTCAACAGCCTGATATTTTTCACGCTCTAAACGTTTTTTAATATTGTCAAAATCAGCGTGAACTCTTGCGTATTTATCAGCAAGTTCTGTATTTTGTGATTTTAGCTTATCAATCTCACTAGGTTCATCAACAATATCTTCCTCGTATTTTTCAACATCTTGTATCTCTTCATTTTCTGAAGAATCTTTATTTATTTCATCTTTTGACATAAGTTTAACGACTCCTTTTTTTGAAATCCAGACGTATTTTATCATATTGAGTCGTTCTTTGTCAAGTATATCTTTATATTTTTTACTTAAATAAGTTTAGTCTGTTTGTATCAAGGTTTTTTTTGGATGGGTGCTCATATACTAAACTAGCAGAGTTGTGGTATAATTTTGTAGAAAAACGAAGGAAATTTGATGAAATATTTATGGTGGTTTATCGGCATTATTATATTTATATTTATATTGTTTTATGTAGTTCTTTTTACAAGTTTTGGAAATAATATAGTTAAACCAATTTTACAAGGTGAGATTATCACAAAAACTATGTTACCTATAAAAGTAACAACTTTTTCTCTTTCAACAAATCATCTTGATTTAAAAATAGATATTGATAAACATAATAGCCTATCTTTAATAGGGAATTATTCATTATTTTCAAAAAATCTTAATTTTAAATATGGAGTTCATTTAGATAGATTGCAAACTCTGCAAAAGGTTACGAAAGTAAAATTGTATGGAAATTTTAATACAAACGGAACGATTAAGGGAACGCTTGATTTAATAAATATTGATGGAATATCAAATATTGCACAAAGCAAGACAAATTATCATATAACTCTTACAAAGTTTAATCCAACATCCGTTATTGCAGAGATTAATGGTGCAAAAATTCAAAGTTTATTGGCAATGATTGGCAAGAAACAATATATCAAAGCTGATGCTAATTTAAAAATTAATTTTAAAAATCTTACATCACATAAACTAGATGGATATGCAAAATTTAATCTTTTACACACTCTTTTTAATTATAAATTAATTCATAATGATTTTAATATAACAGTTCCAAAAACTTCACTGGTTATAAATTTGTTGGTAAGCTTCAAGAATGATGATGCAAATTATAAATATCTCTTAAACTCTAATTTAGCTCATATAACCTCAAATGGTATAGTTACGTTACAACCTTTACATGTAAATAGTAGATATAAGGCTCATGTCCAAAATCTTGCACTTTTAACTCCAATTGTCAATATACCATTGCGTGGGATGTTTAATTTAAGCGGTATAATAAAAGGAGATACGAAAAATTTATATATTAACAGCTATTCAAAAACATTAAAAGGAAGTATTAATGTTTTTGTGCGAGGAAAAATTTTACGAATAAAATTAAATAATATACAAACAATTCCACTCTTGTACATGTTAAAGTATCCGACTATATTTAGTTCATCGGTCATTGCAAATCTTAGTTACAATACAGCAAAAAAGGCTGGAGTGCTTCAAGGCAAGTTAATAAATGGTCATTTTACACAAAATATTATTTTAGGACTAGTTAAGCAATATACCAATACAGATCTTTATAAAGAGCGTTTTAATGGGAATATTAATACAAAAATAGATAAATATTTAACAAACTCAACAATCTCTTTAAAATCAAATAGCGCCTCAATAGATACAAAAAATATGTTGTTAAATTCTAAAACAGATAAAATTAATGCAAGTATCCATATCATGGCAAATAAAAATCCATTAATAATAAACTTGCATGGCAAAATTCAAAAACCAGATGTTAGTATTGATGCTAAAAAACTTTTACAAAAAAAGGCTTCAAAAGCTATTAAAAAAGAGATAGGTAATTTCTTAAAGAAATTGTTCTAAAAATGGAGTTTTAATTTGAACATAGCATCACAAGCACTTGCATTAAAATATAGACCTACTAATTTTGAAGAATTAATAGGGCAAGACAGCGTATCGCAAACATTATGTTTAGCTTTAGATGCAAATAGAGTTTCGCATGCATATCTTTTTTCTGGTTTAAGAGGAAGTGGCAAAACATCAACGGCGAGAATATTTGCAAAAGCTTTAATTTGCGATAATGGACCAACATCAACGCCTTGTGGTATTTGTAATAATTGTGTTATGGCAAAAGAATCACGCCACATGGATATAATCGAAATGGATGGGGCTTCTAATCGCGGAATAGATGATATACGGGCTTTAATTGAACAGACTAAATACAAACCAGTAATGGCAAGATATAAAATTTTTATTATTGATGAAGTTCATATGTTGACACCACCAGCTTTTAATGCTCTTTTAAAGACTCTTGAAGAACCACCAAGTTATGTAAAATTTATTTTGGCAACGACTGATCCTCTTAAGCTTCCAGCAACTATTCTCTCAAGAACACAGCATTTTAGATTTAAACATATCTCTATGCAAAATGTGGCTCATCATTTAGCTCATATATTGCATGAAGAAAATGTTGAATATGAACCTGAGGCATTAGATATTTTAGCACGAAGTGGATATGGTAGTTTAAGAGATTCCTTGACACTACTTGATCAGGCTATTATTTTTTCAAAAAGATTTGTAAATGTGCAAACTGTTACAGACATGTTAGGTCTTGTTGACCCTGAGATAATTACAGAAATTTTTGAAACTATTTTTGCAAAGGATCAGCAAAAATTAATACAACATGTAAAATATCTACAAGATTATGAAGCTGAGATGGTTATAGATGAGCTGATTGCCTATTTAAAAGATAAAATGTATGAACAAGACGCCAAGTTTCCAACTTTAATTTTAGATAGATTTTTTAGAATTTTAAGTGACGCAAAACAACTACTTTTTATAAATGCAGATGATGGTTTTGTTTTAACATTACTATTTTTAAAAATGATTGAAGCGATGCAAATTAAAGATATAGATAAAATGATAGAATCTCTACAACAAGAGATTAAAATAGAAACTACTCCTATGAGTAAATTTTCTAAACAAGAGAAACCTCAAATACTACAACAAAGAAACGATATAAAAAATCCATTACATTTGTATGAAAAACTTATTGCTCAAATAACAGATAGAAATGTAAATATTGGAGAATGTTTTACAAAATATATCCGTTTTGTTTCATTTGAAAATGATGTACTAACTTGGGAAAGTTGTGTTGATGAGGATTGTAAAAAAGCATTAAGACATGGATTTGGCGTTATAAAACAATTGGTTCGTGAGATATTTGGCTTTGATGTTGTTATGAAAAATATTTTATGCCAAAAAGATGATAAAAATGATACTTCAAAGAAAATAGAAAATGAAGATTATGCACAACCTGCATCTATGACAGAAGAGGTCGAGACTGAAAATGGTAGTTGCACGACAAATCATTTAAATACAGATAAAGCAACACGAGAGTTTACCGCAGATAATATCTTAAAAGAGGATATTGTAAAAAAATCTATTGAGCTGTTTGAAGCTACAAAAGTGACTATTCAATCTAAAGTTTAGAAGTATCCTTAAATTTGTGCATCAGCTAAAGTTAGACAAAAAAGTATCTCTTTGTCATGTTTTATAAATGCGTTACACCCTTGCATCAGTGTTAATCCTGTTGTGATAATGTCATCAACTAAAATTATGTCATGTTGTTTAAAATTTTTTACTTTAAAATCTCTTGGATGCCTTAATCGCTCGTTATAGTTCTTTCTTGAATATGTTGTATCATGTGAACTTCTTAGTTTAGCAAAAACTGGCGTGATATATTTACTATTTAGAGCTTTAGTTAATATAGCGGTATGAGAGTAGCCATTTTTTGCTCTATCATCAATGCCAATTCCAGCAACTTTTGAGTCAAATATAAAATTATTTGCAAACTTTTTAAATGCAATATCTGCTAATATTGAGTAGATATAATACCCTAAATCGGTATGTTTTGTGTGAATTAATTCTTTTATATCTGTGTATTTATAAAATGAGATAACTTTGATATTATTTAAAATTTTCCTCTCATAAATAGATGGAGTTAAAAATTTATCTCTACATGTAAAGCAAATGTGTGTTGATGAAAATTTTTCACAAAGAATACATCTCATGCATTATCTTTTAGTCCATTTTTAAAACTGACATAAATGCTTCTTGCGGAAGCTCCACTTTTCCAATCGCTTTCATCCGTTTTTTACCAGCTTTTTGTTTTTCAAGTAGCTTTCTTTTTCTTGTTATATCGCCACCGTAACATTTTGCAGTTACATTTTTACCCATGCTTTTTACTGTTTCACGTGCTATTACTTTATTTCCTATTGATGCTTGTATGGCTACTTCAAAGAGTTGTCTTGGTATTATCTCTTTCATGTTTTTTACTAAATTTTTACCGCGAGATATAGCTTGGTTTTTTGGAACTATGATTGAGAGGGCATCAACAATTTCGCCAGCAACTTTTACATCTAATTTTACAAGTTCGCCAATACGAAAATCACTTGGCTCATAATCAAAACTAGCATATCCTTTTGATATGGATTTTAATTTATCATAAAAATCAACCACTATCTCATTCATAGGTAGATAATATTCTAAAAGTACACGTTGTTCATTTATATAATTCATTTTATCTTGGATGCCACGTTTATTTACAAGCAGTGTGATAATATTACCAAGATAGGCACCTGGTGTTATAACGGTTGCTTTTACGTAAGGCTCTTCAACTTTAGTTATATAGTTTGGTTCTGGTAATTGTGATGGATTTTGTACCTCTATCATCGTATTATCATTTAAATATACACGATAAACAACTGATGGTGCTGTTACAATTAGCTCGATGTTAAATTCACGCTCGAGCCTTTCTTTTACAACTTCCATATGAAGCATTCCCAAAAAGCCAACACGAAAACCAAAGCCAAGTGCTATGGAAGTTTCAGGTTCATAAGAGAGTGAACTGTCGTTTAATGTTAATTTATTTAAGGCATCACGTAAATCTTCAAATTTATCGGTATCGATTGGATAAAGTCCAGCAAATACAAATGGTTTTGCTGGTTCATATTTTAACACAGCTTCTTTTGTTGGATTTTTTGCATCAGTTATGGTGTCACCTACGTTTATGATACTGACATCTTTTAAACCTAATATCACTATACCAATTTCACCACATTTAATTAAAGAGGTTTTTTGACGTTTTAATGGATGCGGATACATTAGATCAACTACGGCATGCTGTTCATTATTGCTCATAAGTTTTATCATCTGTTCTTTCTTGATTGATCCATCAAACACTCTTACAAGTGCTAAAGCCCCAAGATACTGGTCAAACCATGAGTCATAAATAATTGCTTTTGTCGGAGCATTAATATCACCTTTTGGCGCTGGTATTCTATCAACGACGGCATTTAATAGCTCATGTATACCAACGCCAGTTTTTGCGGATATCATGATAGCATCAGTTGCATCAATGCCGATTGTACTCTCAATCTCTTCGGCTACTCTTTCTGGTTCAGCTGCTGGTAAGTCTATTTTATTTATGATAGGTATAATCTCAAGGTTATTGTCTATCGCCATGTAAGCATTGGCGATAGTTTGAGCTTCAACGCCTTGTGCAGCATCAACAATTAAAAGAGCTCCGTCACTTGATGCTAACGATTTACTAACTTCATAAGAAAAATCAACATGACCTGGGGTGTCTATAAGATTTAAAATGTAATGTTGCCCATTTTTTACAAAATCAAGTCTAACGCTTTGAGCTTTTATGGTAATACCACGCTCTTGTTCTATATCCATGGTGTCCATCATCTGTTTTGTCATCTCACGCATACTGACAGCGCCACACTCTTGTATGATACGATCGGCTAGTGTACTTTTGCCATGGTCAATATGTGCTATTATAGAAAAGTTTCTTATATTTTTCATAGATTAAAATTTCATTTTATATAAAAAGTGAGTTAACACTCTCATTATGATAAACTCTGCGTATAACCTCAGCAAATAGTGGAGCAACGGAGAGAACTTTGATTTTTTTATTTTGTTTTGAAATTAGTGAGTTTGATACTATTAATTCATCTAATTCACCATTATCTAAATTATCATATGCTTTGCCGCTAAGAACTGCATGAGTAGCACATGCCATAACTGAGGTTGCACCATTTTTTTTCAATGCTGAAGCTGCTTTTACCATCGTCCCAGCAGTATCAACCATATCGTCTATAATGATTACATTTTTACCTTCAACATTTCCAATAATATTCATAACTTCAGCTACATTTGCTTTTTCACGTCTTTTATCTACTATTACCATCTCAAGTCCCATGCGTTGTGCAAAATATCTAGCACGTGCAACGCCACCTATATCAGGTGAAGCGATGATTGGATTTGGAAGATTTTTAGCTGTTATATACTCTTGAAAAATAATTGAGCCATAAAGATTATCAACTGGAATATCAAAAAATCCTTGAATTTGACCAGCATGTAAGTCAATTGTAACAACGCGGTCTATCCCAGCAGTTTGAAACATATTTGCTACAAGTTTTGCAGTAATTGGTACGCGAGGAGCAGCTTTTCGGTCTTGTCTTGCATATCCAAAATATGGCACAACGGCAGTTATAGTGCTAGCACTTGAACGACGCAGGGCATCTGTCATGATGAGAAGTTCCATAAGATTATCATTTGATGGAATACCAGTTGATTGAATGATAAAAACATCACGACCACGAACACTCTCAGAGATTTGAACTGATATCTCTCCATCACTAAAACGCTTTATTTCCGCTTTTGCAACAGGTACATCAAGTGCTAAACACACCTCTTTTGCAAAATCAACACTAGCAGTTCCAGCAAATATTTTATAGCCACGCATCTCATTCCTTCTATTTTGGTATAATTTTTGTGAAATTATACCAAAATAGAACTTGCGATACCATTTGGTTTATTTTTGATTTATATTTTCATGTGGCGTAGAGTAATAATATCCTTGTGTATAATCTATACCTAACTCTTCGACCTTGTTTTGAATTAATTCATCTTCTACAAATTCAGCTACAACTTGTATATTTAATGAGTGAGCAAAATCTGTAATGGCCTTAGTTATTTTATAACTTTTTTCATCTTTATCTAACATTTTTATATATTTACCATCTATTTTGATAATATCAATATTTATAGACGCAATTCGTTCAAAGTTTGAATATTCAATACCAAAATCATCAATAGCTAATTTAAAACCATCTGCTTTTAATAAATCTAATTGTTTAATATTATTCTTAGCACCTTGATTGGTTACATTTTCTAAAATCTCTAAAGTTATTAAACTAGTTTGTAGATTATATTTTTGCAACGAAGTGGCTAAATATTCTCTTAAATACCCACTTTCTAAATCATGCTCTGTTATATTAAGAGATATTTCAATATTTTTATCTTTTTGTTCATTAAGATATTTAAAAGATTTATCTATCATAATTTTTGTTACTTCATGAATAAAACCACTATTTTTAGCAATATCTATAAAATAATATGGTGTAAAAACTTTATCTGCTACTATCAATCTTGCTAAACATTCATATTTATTAATTTTTTTAGTCTTATTATCTCTAATCCCTTGGAAGTACGGAACTATTTTACATTTTCCTTCATTATAAATTGCATCATATAAGTAAGTATTAAATTTTAAAAATTTATTTGTAGTTTCTTGTTCTTTGTAATAGATATACTTAAAATAGGGATGATTTTTAGATTCTTTTAATGCTATAGATAAATTTCTTAATAAATTATTATCTTTTATTTTAGACACACCAAAACTAAAAGATATTCTAATTCTAATATTATTTTTATTTAGTTTTATTGGGTTATTGATAAAAATATTTTTTATCTTTTGTATATCTTCTTCAAAGCTACTTGAGAAAAAAACAAATTCATCCACACTAATTCTATATATATCTGTTTTTAAAATATTTTTTAATTGCTGAGCCGTTTTTATTAATATATTATCACCAATTTGATAACTGTATGCATTATTAATTTGACTAAAATTTCTTATGTTTAACATGACAGCTTCACTGTCTTTAATAGTTGAAACATCTTTTTTAAGTTTTATTTTAGAAAAAACTTTAGTTAAAGAATCAGTATAAACGGCCTTCATATATTTTTTAACTTGATTTTTTACCTTTTCGTCTAATGTTTGTATAAGTTTTTCAGCTCTTTTATTTTCTTTATAAACAAAATATGTCATGACTAAAAAAAGTAAGAACATAGTCATGACTAAAAGATAACTAAGAAGTTCTTTGAAATATAAATATCCCTCATCATACTTAAATACCAGATAATGAGCTATAAGCTTTTTATGTTCATTAAAAAGAGGGATATTATAAACAAAATATCCAGTAATTATATTTTTTTTAGGAACAATATAACCAAATTTTTTTATGTTAATAAACTCTTTTATTCCATAATTTTTTAATAATTTTTCTATATTATTATTTAGCGTAAGATTTGAGATATAATATCCATCGACAAACCTTTTAGATATCGAATTATTTTTAAGCTGTTGTGCGTATTTTTTATTTACTATTATAGCGCTAAAGAGATTATCTTTTTTTAATATTTTTTCTATAGAGTTAAAGCTTGCTATAACTTCAAATAAACCTAATAACTTTCTATTGTTTGAATAAATGGGTGAAATAGATTTTATTGTTATATCAAACTTTCCTACACTGATATCTGTTAAATTGTGAGGTTTTAATAAAAGCTCTTTTAAATCTTTTCTAGCATGCAAGATATCTTGACCTAAAGTTTTATGCGTCCAAGACATATATCTTTGTTTGCCTTTAGCATCTATGATATGGATAGCTAATTTTTGAAAATTATATTGATGAAAAACTCTAAATTTTTTATTATAAAACTTCTTATAATCCTTTTTTTGCATAATGCTAATAATGGCAGTTTTGTTTGAAAGCACATTTGATATTATTTCAGTAGATATTTTTTTTGCAGATATAAGATGTTTAACACTATTTCTAATAGAAGTAGAGTAATCTGATTTAACAGTTTTTATATAATCTGCATTCATGAGATTGTAAATAAAAAATGAACATAAAAATATGATAAATAAAAAATAAATTCTCTTTTTCAACATGACAATAATCCTATTTCAAGAGACCGCTGCACAGCACAAAGCCCAAATCTACGGCAATTTAAGATATCATAAATCAAAAGATTTGCTTTCAATTTAGCTAAAGCTAGATTTTCAATCAAATTTTTTAATTTTTAATACCTTCTCTTATCATATCTTGGCACTTCTTGCTGTGCAGTGGTCTCTTCAAGGTTATTTTATCATAAATATTTTTAAGATAAAATTTATTTTTATTGATGTATAATTCACTAAACGGTTAGTTAAGATATATATGGAGTTATTATGGCAAAAGTTGTTCGTAATGCACAACAAACAAAGAAAAATATTTTAGAAAATGCAAAATATCTTTTTTCAAAAAAAGGTTATGATGCAACATCTATTGGTGAGATTGCAAAAGCTAGTAATATTAATAAAGCTATGCTGTATTACTACTTTAAAAATAAGATAGATATCTATGAAATTGTTATGGAAGATGTTTTATCTAGCATTTATAAAGAGATTATGGTAAGCGATAGATGTTGTGATTGTGCTACTGGAGATTTAAAAGCGTTTATTACAATTTATGCACAATTTTCATCAAAACATTCATATTTTCCAGCGTTACTGCTACGAGCATTAAGTAATCATGGAAAAGATTTACCAGATAGTGTTTTTACAAGTTGCATTAAATTATTTACATTATTTAGTAATATTTTAAAACGCGGTGAAGAAGATGGTATGTTTGAGGATATTAAACCCATGATTATTTATTGTATGGTTATCGGCAGTTTAAACATGTATATAATTACGCAACCACTACGCAAAATGGCGATAAATAAATCAAAAGATATAGATACATGTGCAGATTGCTCCATTGAAGAGATAGCAGATTATATATTTAAAAAAGTAGTTTTAATGTTAGGAGTCACTTCATGAAAAAAAGTTTTTTATTTTTAATTATTCCATGGTTTTTATATGGATATACATTGCCAGAGCTTTTTAATGCTTTAAAGTCACATGCACAAACAAAAGTTGATGAGATTGGTATAAAACAGTCTAAGATATCTACAAGCATGGCGTATGCAAAATTGTATCCGACTATCAACTTAGTGGGTAAATATGATAACTACTCTACACCATCAAGCATTCTTCCTTTAGCGCCTAATACTTTAGTAGGGCTAGTTTTTGATAAGGGTTCGCAACCGTTTAGTTATAATATCTATAAGGGTGGTATAGATATTAGTATGCCAATTTTTGTAAAATCACTTTATACTCTAGCACATAAAGCCAAAATTATGCAAACAAGCATACGCGCTAAAAAACGGATTAATATTTTACAAAATGAAGCAGTGATAGTTAGCGCTAATGCAAATCTTATATATCTACAAGTCCTAAAAAAAGCAATTATTACTAAACAAAATTCCTTACAAAAAACTAAAAAAGTAGTAGAGATAGCAGTAAACAATGGAAGATTGGCAGAATCTAATCTTTATAGTATTGATGATAGTTTAAACCAAATTCAGATGCAATTAAATAGTATTACAATTAAAAAACAAAAACTTATCAGTCAAATACAAACTTTAACAGGCATACAACTAAAACAGCCTGTTTTTATGAAGCAAATAGGTGTATTTCATACTAATGAATTTAATTCATTAATGCCACTTCGTAAAGAGATATCAGCTCAAAGGCTAGGTGTAAAAGCAAATAAAGAAACTCTTTATCCAACCATTGTGGCACATGGAAGCTACATGTATAATTATGGTGCAGCTTACAACACGCATGCTGGTCTTTATAGTCAATTTGGGGATGTAGGCGTAGTTATTAATATTCCACTTTTATCCATGAGTAGTTATATGGGTATTAAAAAAGCGAAAATGAAGCTTCTTTTATCACAAGAAAAACTTGATGTTCTTCGTAGTGAGTTAAAATCAAAAGCAATTATGTTAAAAGCATCACTTACGTTGCTTGATAATTCACTAAAACTTGATAAGAAAAATATCAAAAATAAAAAAAGATTGTTAAAAATTGCAACAGTTAGCTACTTAAATGGGAGAATGTCTGTGCTCAATTATCTAAAATACGAAAATGATGTAGTAGCTGCAAAAGCGGTACTTTTTCAAACAAAAACACAAAAAATAGAAACAGTTATGCAGTTAGCAGTTATTTATGCAAACAATATAGAAGGGATTATAAAATGAAAACAGGTATAAAAGTCATTATAGCAATCGTTATCGCAGTTGCTATAGTTATCAGCGCAGTAATAGCCATTAAAAGAGCTAAACAAAGAGCATCTAAGATTCCAGTGGCGACTATCTATGCAGTGGTTGTTCATGCGTACACACCTAAAATATCCAAAGTAAAATTAACACTTCCTGTTATTGCCACAGTACAAAATGATAAAAATGTTGCATTAGCACCTTTGATTTCTGCTAGGATTTTAAGTATCAAGTTAAGCGGTCAAAGAGTTAAAAAGGGCGAAGTAATAGCAAAACTTGATGTTACTTCCATAAAAGGTAGCATAGCCTCTTTGACTCACAGTATCAATGCTTCACATGTAGCGTTAAAAAATCTAATAGCAACACATAAAAGAACTAAAGAGTTATTAAAAGTTAAAGGTGTTTCAATCGAGCAGTATGATAAAGAATTAACATCAATTGCAAAGCTAAAATCAACGATTTCAACTCTTAAAGAGCAAAAGATGACACTTGAAAATAAACTTACATATGCAGTGATAAAATCACCCGTAGATGGAGTTATCTCAAAAGTTTTTTTCAATAAAGGCTCAACTGGTATTTTAGGTCATCCTCTTGTTACAATCAGTGCAGATAACGGCTTTTATCTTTTATTAAGAGTGCCAGCTGATGTGCTTGTAAAAGGTTTGATATTTGGAGATAAAACATACCTGACTACACCATTGTTTAGAACATCTGATGGATTGTCAGAATATAAAATATATATACCCAACACAACACTTATTGTTGGTAGTAAAGTAGAAGCAGATGTTGTTATCTATAATCAAAAAGGTATATTTTTGCCTTTTAATACTATTTTAAATAACAATGGCAACAGTTATGTTTTAGTGATTCACAACAATCAAGCAGTTGCACAAAAGATAGATATAATTGAGGATGGACAAGAGGGTGTTGTTGCTTTACATGTACCGTTAAATCAATCGATTGTAGATGCAAAACCAGATATTTTACTAAAACTTACAAGTGGTTATGCATTACGAGTAAAGGAGTAGGGCATGTATGATTTTTTTCATAAAAGACCCTATGTTTTATATGTTTTAATCGCGGTTTTTTTTGTAATAGGTGTAATAGGTCTATTTTCTTTACCTAAAAATTTATTTCCAGATGCAAATCCTCCTGAGATTGTAGTAGTTACTAAAATACCAGGTTCAACCGCACAAGTTTCAGTAAATACTGTTTCAAAACCGATCGAAAATGAGGTATCTCGTCTTTCAGATGTTACAGATGTTAGTTCTGTGAATATGGCTGGTTTTTCCATAGTAAAGATCGATTTTAATTATAAAAAAAGTTTAAATGCTGCCGCTGTTGATGTTTCAAATGCGTTAGCAATTGTAAAATCAAAATTACCATCACAAGCAAATCCAGCCGTTTATACTGTGGGTGATTTTACACTTCCAGTTGATATCATAGCTCTTAGTCCAAAAAATATAAATATAAATCTTTCACAAATACGTAAAATTGCTGATAGCTTTATGAAGCCATATCTTTTAAACATTAAGGCAATCGGTGATGTTGAGGTGTTTGGAGGTTATCAAAGCTCTGTAAACATTACGATAAATCCATTTAAAGCAAAAAGATATGGAGTTAATTTTGAGGCGATAGCACAGGCTCTTAGAACATTAAATCATGATACTCCAATCGGATTTGTAAAGGGTAAAAACAGTTTTTATACCATTACTTTTTATGGTGAAAAAGATAATATTCAAAGATTAAAACAATTAAATATTTTACCAAATGTTGAATTACAAGATATCGCAAAAGTTAGTTGGTCTTATCAAAAACGTAAAAGTGGATATATTGGAAATGGTAAAGAATCTATCGCTTTAGCTATTGAGAGGGCACCTGGCGGGAGTGTGTTAGACGTTAGTAATGCAGCAAGAGCGGCTATGAAAAAGATGGAACTTAGGTATCCAAATATTAATTTTACTATTAGTAATACACAAAGAAATCTAATCCTTCAGTCAAATAGCAATATGTTAGATGCCTTGCGAGATGCCATCATCTATACTTTGATAGTTATCTTACTGTTTTTGGGCAATTTTCGTGCAATTATTGCTGCTGGTTTATCAATACCTATGGTTTTTTTCTCTGTTATTGCCATTATCTGGCTAACAGGTGGAGAGCTAAATATCATTATCTATACTGCCATCATCCTCTCGCTTGGCATGCTTACAGATGATGCTGTTGTTGTTTTAGAAAATATAGAGCGGCACATAAATGAAGGAAAACTAAAATTACAAGATGCTGTTAGAGTTGGAACAAAAGAGGTTATGAAACCAGTTTTTGCAGGAACTTTTGCTACTATCGCAATTTTATTTCCTTTAATGTTTGTTGGAGGATTTCCACAAAAGATTTTTAAACCACTCATTAGCACACTTATTATTTCACTGCTTGTGAGTTATTTTCTATCTGTTACTTTTATACCTTTGCTCTCAACTTGGTTATATAAAAATGGAACAAGAAAGACTAAGGCTGAGAATTTCATCAGCCTATTTTATCATAAATTTATTTCTAAATTTATGATACCTTTTATTGGCATATTAAAATTTACTAATGGCAAAAGACTAAAGATACCACGTCGTTTACTTTTAATTCTTGGAGGTTTGGCTATTTTAGTGCTTAGTGGTAGAAATATTGTTCCACTTATTGGACGCGACAGCATGCCTCCTATGGATACAGGTATTATAAAAGCAAATATAGCCTTTAGTGTAAATTCAACAGTGCAAGCATCTGAGAAAAAAATTCAGCCTTTTGTGCATTGGCTCATTAAACAGCCTTGGTATAAAAAAAGTTCTATTGCTTTTGGAACAGAGGCTGGAGTGCTTAGCTTAGGAAGTGGTAATTTGCCTACACAAGCTAGCATGACTATCATAGCAGTAAATCGTTTTAAGCGAAAATTAACTATTTGGCAACTTGATAAAATCATAAGAACTAAAATAGCTACATTAAATGGAATAACTAAAGATGATGTGTTTCCTTTTGGGGCAACACCAGTGTCGTCCATTAAAGCAACAGTTGATGAAAGGCTTGAATCTCCTTATGTTAATGGATTGTCTATCGCTGCACAAAAAGTCACAAAGGCTTTGTACAGCGTTCGTGGTCTTACGTCAGTTTCAAGTAGTTGGGGTAAGAATTTTACAGAGTATGAGTTAAATATTAATGAAAACAAAGCGTTAAACTATGATATAACGCCATATCAAATTGCCATGCAATTACCGATAAAAGGGGAGATAGTAGGTCTTAATGCTGACTTAGAGTCTATGAGAGCTCAAAATGTAAGATTGTACCTTATGGGTAAATTTTCTAAAAATCTTCAAACTTTAAGATTATTGCCAATTAAAACAAAATTTGGTGAAATACCATTACAAGAGTTAGCTACAATTAAAAAGCATTTAACATATGCAAAAATTGAGAGAGACAACATGATGTATAGTCTTGATGTAAATGGATATACGGCAAAAAGAGCAACAACATTAGTAACAAACGACTCAATTAAGGCACTCAAAAATATAAACCTCTCAAGCTTACATGTAAAGCAAGCTGGTGATATTTTAATGTTAAACAGTAGTTTTCATAGAATGTTAAAAGCGGTTGGTTTAGGGCTTGTGTTGTTATTGCTTGTTTTGATTGCGATATATCGCTCTGTTGTGCTTGGTTTTATCATGATATTAGTACTTCCATATAGTTTAATTGGTGCTTTTTGGAGTATGTTTTTATTTGATAAACCGATGTGTTTGCCTGCTATTATGGGGATATTATTACTTTTTGGAATCGTTGTTAAAAATGCAGTTTTATTTGTTGATTTTTTCCAGATGTATTATGAAAAAGGAGATGAGCCATTTGAAAGTGCATTAGAAGCCATAAAAATTCGTTTTCGTCCTATTATGATGACAACTTTTGGAACTATAGCTGGTATGATTCCAATTGCACTTCAAGACGCTATTGGACTTGAGAGGCTCTCTCCACTTGCAGATGTAGCAATTGGTGGACTTTTAACATTTGTTGTACTCATTTATGTGCCAATGTTTGCATATATTTTTACAAAAAAACATAAAGTTCAAAAAGTAACACAAAATAGTGATACAATTTTAGAAAATTTAGGAGAATAAATTATGAAATTACCAACACCACAAGAAGTAGAAGCTATGATGATCCAAAAAATGGGAGGTGTGCCAGAGATTTTAAAAAGTGCAAAAAAAATTGATCCAAATTTTTTAGTTGAACAAGCTATTAGTTCAAAAATGAGTATCCAAAGTGAAAATAACCCATTTGATTTTAAAACTTCAATGATAATTGCATTTACTGTTGCGGTGACACAAGGGAGCAAGGAGTGTATAGTAGAGCAAACAAAAAGACTCAAAAATATGGGTGTGACAAAGAAGGAACTAGCCTTTTTAATCAAAATTATAAAACATGCACAATCAAGTATCGTGATGGAACAAGCAAAAGCCGCTTTTGATACCTTTGAGAATTAGATATGCCACATCATCACCAAGTAAGTGGTAAAAACCTATTTGTTACAATTATTTTAAATATTATTATAACAGTTGCACAGATTGTTGGAGGTATTTTTTCAGGTTCACTAGCTTTACTTAGTGACGCTATGCATAACTTTAGTGATGTATTAGCCTTGATGGTCGCATATATTGCTAATCGTTTATCATCACAGCCTCATACTTTGACAAAAACTTTTGGATACAAAAGAGCTGAGATACTAGCCGCACTTTTTAATGCTTCTGTTCTTGTTGGTATTGGTATATTTTTAATTATTGAAGCTATAAGTAGGCTCTATCATCCAGAGGCAATAAACTCTCTTTGGGTTGTTGTCTTAGGTGTACTTAGCGTGGTATTAAATACTATTAGTGTATTGCTCATTAAAGATGATGCACACCATAGTATGAACATGAAAGCGGCATATTTACATCTTATAACAGATGTTATGACTAGTGTTGTAGTGGTAATTGGTGGTTTGCTTATCTATTTTTTTAAAATTTATTGGGTTGATCCACTTGTTTCGATTTTCATTGCTATTTATCTTATTTTGGCATCTTTTAGCATTATCAAAGAATCTATTTTTGTACTTATGCAGTTTGTTCCAGATAATATAAATATACATAAAATTGTAGAATTAATTTCTAAAGAATTACAGATTAAAAATATACATCACGTGCATATTTGGAGTTTAGATGATCATGATGTTCATCTTGAGGGGCATATTGATTTTAAAAACAATATCACTCTTGAAGAATCAAATAAAATAATACAAAAGATTGAAAAATTATTATTTTTGGAGTATCATATCTCACATGTAACTCTACAGTGCGAGTATAATATACATGATAATAAAGATATAATAAATTAAAAAATGGTGATAAAAAATGATTGAGTTTATAAAAAAAACTATGGATTGGGTATTACAAAAAGAGCAAGATGCTGCTAATCATTGCTACATTAAAACGCAAGATGTACAAAAGCAAATTGATGCCATCAAACATAAAAAAGGTCAGCTTCAAGAAAAATTTGATGATAATGTAAAAGAGTTAGATCATATAATAAACAGATTAGAATTGATTAAAGCTAGCTCAAATCAATGTAGGAGATAAAGATGAAACATGTATTACATGCACTTTTATTTACATTTAAAGAGATTTTAACAGTTAAAGTAATTCGGCTATCTTTATCAATTGGTTTTGTTGTTACCTTGGTATGGGGATTTGTCGGATATCTTTATTGGTCAAAACTTATCGCATTTAGTAGTTATATTTTAGAATTAATACCATTTTCAATGTTAGAATCTAATGGTGCTTTAGTGCTGTCTATCTTTTTTTGGTTTATACTGATTTTAGTTACTTTTGCTATTATATTTGCTTTTTTAGGTAATTTTATTGCTGGTAAAACATCTAAAAATATGGCAAATATATATGCTTTATTAATTATAGCAGCTAGTGCAGTATTTTGGACAATTATCTGGATAAATAAAAGCACCTATATTCATACAGAATTAGTTAAATTAATGTCGTGGCTACCGTTTAAAACATTAGATGAAGGAATATCATTTATCTTAGGTATTTATGTTGTGTATATGGCGATTGTTATGAGTATGATTTTAATAGCTAGCCTTATGAATGGTTATTTTATTAAATCTGTCTTAAATGATAAAATTGTAAAAAACAGAGAAATCAAAACTATACAATACACTCTTAGAGATATGGTAATTTTCTTAGTGGCATCTATACTTGTCGTTCCATTACTTTTCGTACCGCTACTTAATGTAATCATACAAATTGGCTTATGGTCTTGGCTGATGAAAGATACATTTGTTTATGATAATTTATCACTTCTTAGCGAAACTGTTGTCAGCAAAGAGCAGTTAAAGCAACACAGAGGTGCTTTTTGGAGCATAAGTATTTTTTGCGCATTATTTAATCTGATACCAATTATCAATTTTATAGGACCATTTTTTGGTGAGTTAGCAGTTTATCGTTATATAGAAGAGCAAAAACAGCAACAAAAAATTTAAATTAAAAGAATATATATGCCAAATAGATTGTTACACGAAGATTCACCATATTTGCAACAACACAAAAATGATCCGATTGATTGGTATCCTTGGTGTGATGAGGCGTTTAATAAAGCTAAAGATAATCAAAAAGCTATATTTATCTCGATAGGATATAGTAGTTGTCATTGGTGTCATGTTATGAAAGATGAGGTTTTTACAAATCAAAAAATGGCAGATGAAGTAAACAAAAATTTTATTTGTATCAAAGTTGATAGAGAAGAACGACCAGATATTGATAAACATTATCAAGAAGTTTATCAGCTGTTAAATCGAAAAAGTGGAGGGTGGCCTACGTCTATTTTTTGCACACCAGAAAACAAGCCTATCTTCGCAGGAACCTACATACCTTTACATGACAAGAGTGGTATGACTGGATTTAGTACTCTTACATCAATCATTGCTCAAAAAATCAAAGAAAAAGATGTAGAGGTTTATAAAAGTGCTGATGAAATTATAAATTTTTTAAAACAGGTTCAGCACCCAAACGAAGCCACGATTTTAATTGAAGATATTTATAAAAATTTTTTACTCCAAGCAAAAAAGAATTTTGAAAGTAGTTATGGCGGATTTTCACAAGCTCCAAAATTTCCATACACCGCAACTCTAAAAACTTTATTAAATATTTTTAATCTATATGATGATAAGAATGCAAAAAAAATGATAACTTTTACGCTAGATAACATGACGCTTGGCGGAATGTATGATATTGTTGACGGAGGGTTTTGTAGATACTCCACAGATATCAAATGGCTAGTTCCACATTTTGAAAAAATGACTTATGACAATGCTCTTCTTTGTGAGCTTTATATAAAGGCATATCTTACATGCAAAGAGTCGAAATATCTCGATACGGCTAAAGAGATAGTCGCGTTTATGGATAAATTTATGCAAGAAGATAATCTTTTTTATTCAGCAAGTGACGCTGATAGTGATGGTGGCGAAGGAATATATTTTACTTACACAAAAGATGAGATAGCACTTGCACTTCAGGCTAATAATTATGATAATGATGAGATAAAAGAGATTTTATATACATTGCATGTAAGCAAAGGTGGTAATTTCGAGGGACGCAATATTGTTCGATATGAGCAGAGTGAAAAACTACCTTGGTATGAAAATGTTATTAAAATATTACAAGCATTAAGAAAAAAGAGAAAATATCCATTTATTGATAAAAAAATTCAATCATCATGGAATGCCATGATGATTAATTCACTATTTCTTTTATCTGATATTGATACATCTTATTTGCAAATTGCTGTAAAACATCTTGATAAACTTTTAAGAACTATGTTTATCAAAGATGAGCTTTTTCATTCAACGCTTATCCATAAAAAGCCAAAAATTAACGCTTTTTTAGAAGATTATGCTTATCTTGGCGTAGCATTAATCTCAGCTTACGAGGCAACTAGCGATGAAGTCTATCTTATTTTAGCACAAAAATTTGCAAACACCGCACTCGCAAAATTTTATGATAAAGGCAGATGGTTTTTTAGTAAAGATGAGTTTGATGTACAAGCAGAGGCGTCTGATAATACTTACCCCTCATCAGTGGGTGTAATGATAGACCTACTTTTAAGCCTTAGTGCGTTACTTCAAGATGATAAGTATCGTGAATTTGCTTTTAAAACCTTAGAATATAACTCTTATGAACTTGGACGTAAGCCGATATATTTTCCAAATATGTTAAGTCAAATGCTAAGATATTTAAAAAATGATTTAATTATAAAAGCAAATCAAAAAAATTTAAAAGAGAACTCTTTTAAAATAGCATCTATTAAATATCCATATATCTTAAAAAAATATACAGATGATAAAGATTTTTTATTGTGTAAAAAAGATAGTTGTTTTGCACATACTAAAGATGTTAATGATTTGCAAAAGATTGTGCAAATAAGGTAAAACAATATGAATAAAAAAATAAAAAAATCACTCAATGATAAAGAGGTTTTGATATCTGAGGAATATACAAGTTTAACAGATTTTTATAAAGCTCTTGGAGAGTCTAAGCTTGGAAAAAATTCACAAGCATTTAATGTAGCATTTAATAAACACACAGATAATATGTTTTGCAAGCAATATGATCTATTTAAAGATACTCCAGATGGAGTTTTTATAGATATATTCTCAGGTGATATATTGTTTGATACAAAAGATAGATTTAATTCTCACTCAGGTTGGCTTAGTTTTTACAAAGCAATTGACGGCTTGACTGTAAAAAAAGAAGATGACTCTCATGGTATGCACAGAGTAGAAGTTTTGGCAAAAAAGAGTGGTATTCATCTAGGACATGTATTTGATGACGCACCTAATGGTAAGCAGAGATTTTGCATAAATGCAACAGTTTTGAAGTTTATATCTCGTGATAAAATCAATAAAAAAAGCGAAATTACACAAATTTTTTAATATCTTTTTTTACTTAATTTTAGTACAATTGCAAAAATATAAGTTAATAAAGGATATCAAAGATGGCATTAAATGTTTATTATGATAAAGATTGCGATATTGAGCTGATAAAAAGTAAAAAAGTTGCTATGATAGGTTTTGGTTCACAAGGTCATGCGCATGCGCAAAATCTTCGTGATAGTGGTGTTGAAGTTATTGTAGGATTAAGAAAAAATGGTTCTAGTTGGGCTAAAGCCGAAGCCAAAAATTTTAAAGTTTTAAGTGTAGCAGATGCTACTAAAGAAGCAGATGTAGTTATGATTTTACTTCCAGATGAAAACCAAGCTGAAATATATACAAACGAGATAGAGCCAAACTTAAAACATGGTGCAACTATTGCCTTTGGACATGGTTTTAATATTCATTATGGAAGAATTATGCCAAAAGCTGATATCAATGTAACTATGATAGCACCAAAAGCTCCAGGGCATACTGTGCGTTCGGAATTTGTTCGTGGTGGCGGTATTCCAGATTTAATCGCTATTAATCAAGATCCAAGTGGAGACACTAAAGCACTAGCACTTTCATACGCTAGTGCAATTGGTGGTGGGCGAACTGCTATTATCGAAACTAATTTTAAAGATGAAACAGAAACTGATCTTTTTGGTGAGCAAGCTGTTTTATGTGGTGGTGTAACCTCTTTGGTTCAAGCCGGTTTTGAAACTCTAACAGAGGCTGGATACGCACCAGAAATGGCATATTTTGAGTGTTTGCATGAGTTAAAACTAATTGTTGATTTGATGTTTGAAGGTGGAATCGCTGATATGAGATATTCTATTAGTAACACTGCTGAATATGGTGATTATGTATCTGGTCCAAAGATTGTTAACGAAGAATCTAAAAAAGCTATGAAAGCCATTTTAAAAGATATTCAAAATGGCACTTTTGCAAAAGATTTTATACTAGAAGGTCAAGCAGGCTATCCTAGAATGAAAGCAGAACGTAAAAATGCAAAAGCTTCATTAATTGAGCAAACGGGCATGAAACTTCGCGAGATGATGCCTTGGATATCTGCAAATAAAATTATAGATACATCAAAAAACTAAAATTAAAAAGCATGTTTTAATGCTTTTTATTATATAGTTACGACATTATTTTATCTAAGGGGATATTTATGAATCCATTATTTACTTTTTTTGGATTAGTATCGCAAAATCATCATTTTTTATATATATCACAGATGCTGTTTACGGCTCTTGTTGTCATTATTATCTCAAAAATGGCAGTTTCTAAATTACGTTTAGTACCAACAGGTGCTCAAAATATTTTTGAAGCATATCTTGATGGGGTTGTTGCGATGGGAACAGACGCTATGGAAGAAAAAGATGCACGCAGGTATTTGCCGTTAGTTGCAACTCTTGGGCTGTTTATTGGTATTGCAAATATCATAGGGTTGATACCAGGATTTGAAGCACCATCCTCATCTTTGGATTTTACTGTTTCGCTCGCTGTTGTTGTTTTCATCTATTATAACTATGAAGGTTTGAAAAAAAATGGCTTTTTAACATATTTTAAGCATTTCTTAGGTCCTGTATGGTGGCTGGCTTGGCTTATGTTTCCTATTGAAGTAGTGTCACACTTTTCAAGAATAATATCTCTTAGCTTTCGTCTTTTTGGTAATGTTAAAGGTGATGATATGTTTTTAGCAGTTGTATTAATGCTCGCTCCTTGGTTTTTACCACTTATACCTTATGCAGTTTTAGCATTTATGGCAATTTTACAAGCATTTATTTTTATGATTTTAACTTATGTGTATCTTGGCGGTGCAATAGCTGTTTACGATACAGATCATTAATCTAAAATTTAGATTAATGATAAATGCTGTATAGTTATCTTATTACGGATTCAAAATATTACACCACTGATTTAATAGAATTTAAAAAAATACTATCTCAAAATATACAAGGCGTAGATTTTGCATTATATAGAGATAAAACAAATATCAATTATGATAGATTTGCTAAAATTTTTGTGGCTACATGTAAAGAAAGTTTTATTAAAGCCATGCTGCATCAAAATTATAAATTAGCACATAGCTTGGATGCTTATGGCGTTCATTTTATGTTTTCTCAAATCGATAATATACAAGCAGCAAAAAAAATAGGCTTATTTGTAGTAGTTAGCACACATAACTTGCAAGAGGCTAAAATAGCACAAAAATATGGCGCAGATGCCATTACTTTTAGTCCAATATATAAAACACCAAATAAGGCAATGCCTGTAGGCTTATCTGCTTTAAAAGAAATAGTAGATAAAATAAGCATTAAAGTCATAGCATTAGGTGGTATCATAACAAATGAGCAGATAAAAGCAATTCAAAAATGTAATGCTTTTGCCTATGCGTCAATTAGAAAATTTATTAAAGGTTTATAATATGTTTGAAGTAGTTATAGGACTGGAAGTGCATGTGCAGTTAAATACAAAAACAAAATTATTTTGTTCATGTCCTACGAGTTTTAATCATAAACAAAATACAAATACTTGTCCAACTTGTTTGGCGCTTCCAGGTGCATTACCAGTGTTAAATAAGGAAGTTTTAAAAAAATCTATTATGTTTGGTACTGCAGTACAAGCCACAATTAATAAAATTTCATATTTTGATAGAAAAAGTTATTTTTATCCAGATAGTCCATCAGCATACCAAATCACTCAGCTTTATACACCAATAGTTGAACATGGTAAACTAGATATAATTTTAGAAAATGGTGATATAAAAACTATTAGAATTAATCGTGCCCATATAGAAGCAGATGCTGGTAAGAATATTCATGAGTCAGATTATTCTAAGGTTGATTTAAACCGTGCAGGTACACCACTGTTAGAGATAGTTAGTGAACCTGATTTACGAAGTGCAGACGAAGCGATACTTTATCTAAAAAAACTACATGCAATAGTTAGATATCTTGATATTAGTGATGCAAATATGCAAGAAGGTTCATTTAGAGTTGATGTTAATGTTTCTATACGTCCAAAGGGTGATGAAACGCTATATACAAGAGTTGAAATTAAAAATATTAATAGTTTTAGATTTATCCAAAAAGCAATAGAGTTAGAAGTGCAAAGACAAAGAGATGCTTGGGAAGATGGTGTTTATGAGCAAGAAATTATGCAAGAAACACGCTTATTTGATCAAGCCAAGCAAGAAACCAGAAGTATGCGTGGTAAAGAAGAAGCAGCTGATTATAGATATTTTCCAGAGCCTGATCTTTTAAAAGTTGTTGTAACTAAAGAGATGTATGATGAAGGGATTAAAATACCAGAACTTCCAGATAAGAAAAAAGAGCGTTTTATTCGCGAATTTAAAATCAGTAAATATAACGCAAGTGTCTTAACATCAACATTAGAGATGGTGAAATTTTTTGAAGAGATGATGCAAGAAAATATTAGTGCTAAAAATGCTGTTATTTGGTTAACGGTGGAACTTCAAGGAAGATTGAAAAATGGTTTAACACTCGATACATCGCCAGTTGATGCAAAGAAACTTGGCTGTTTGATTAAACACATTGAGGATAAGACAATAAGTGCAAAAGCCGCTAAAGAGGTACTCGATTATTTGATACAAAATAGTTTAGATGTTGATGCGGTAATTGAGAAATTAGGATTAAAACAAGTTAGTGATTTAGGATCTATTGAGATTATAGTAGATGAGATCATACAGGCTAATTTAGATAAAGTAGCTCAATATAAAAGTGGCAAAGATAAACTTTTTGGTTTTTTTGTTGGTCAAGTTATGAAAGCATCAAAAGGAAGTGCAAACCCTCAAACAGTTAATGAGATATTAAAAAGTAAATTAAAATAAGGACAATAATGTCAATAGGAATCATTGGTGCTGGCGCATGGGGAGTGGCACTAAAATTTGCATTATCACAAAAGAATAAAATATTTATAACATCAAGAAATAAAAAAGATTTAGATAATTTTGTATCTTTAAAAGATATTTTAAAGTGCGAGTATTTAATTATAACCATCCCAGCCCAAGAGATAGCTTCTTGGTTAGAGCAAAATTTTATTTTTAATGGACAAAAGATTTTAGTTGCTTCTAAAGGTATAGAAGTAAAAAATATGCAATTTTTAAATGAGATTTATGCAAGATATATTCCGATAACAAATTTATGTTTTTTATCTGGTCCATCGTTTGCCATTGAAGTGATGCAATCATTACCAACGGCATTAGTTATTAACTCCTCTAATAATGTCTTGGCAAAGCAATTTGCTCTATTTTTTCCAAGTTTTATCAAAACTTATATTTCTGACGATGTTATAGGCGCTGAAATAGCAGGAGCATATAAAAATGTTATAGCAATAGCATCTGGAATTTGTGAAGGTTTAAAATTAGGTAAAAATGCATCAGCATCACTTGTTTCAAGAGGTTTGATTGAGATGCAAAGATTTGGCACACTACATGGTGCTTCTTATGAAACTTTTTTAGGACTAAGTGGTGCTGGAGATCTATTTTTGAGTGCATCTTCACCTATGTCAAGAAATTATAGAGTAGGGCTAAGTTTGGCTAAGGGTAAAAAAATCAATTTGATATTACAAGATTTGGGTGAAGTAGCTGAAGGAGTCGGTACTGCAAAAGCGATATATAAAATCGCAAAACAAAAAAATCTGTATTTACCGATAGCTACCGAAGTTCATTTAATTATAAATGGTAAAAACCCACTTGATAGTTTAAAGGATTTGTTAAAAGATAGCTAGTTAAAACTCTATTTTTTTGGATGATTTTTAGCTTTTCTCAACTCTCTTTTTAGTTTTAATCGTTCTTTGATATTTCTAATTTTATTTATTTCATGCTCTTCTAGTTTTATCTTAACATCTTCAATATCTGTACCATACTCTACATGTAAAATATCAGATTTTCTCATAGCTAATATTTGTGATGGATAAACACTTCTATGACCAGTAATAAAAAAACTAATTACCGCACTAATAGCCGCATAATGAGCTACTTCTGTACCAAAGAGTTCAGCCGCCATAATTGTTGACGCAATCGGTGTATTTGTTGCACCCGCTACAACGCTAACAAAACCAAGTGCTGCAAAAAGCATGATATGTTCTCCACCCATCATATTTGCAAAAAAGTGTCCACTTGTTGCACCTATAAAAAATATAGGTGTTACAATTCCACCACTTCCACCAACGCCAAGAGATATAGAGGTAAAAACTATTTTTGCTAAAAATGCATACCAAGGCAATCCTTGTGCTAAGATTGGATTTGGGCTAAGTGCATTTTCTATTGTGGTCATACCAAGACCCAAATATCTATCGCCAAGAAAATAAATTAAAACAATCAAAATAGCACCGCCACTAAATGCTTTTAAATATTGATTTAATTTTATTTTTTTAACAATTTTACCAGTTCCTTCTAGCACGGTCACTAATATATCTGAAACTAATCCAAAAAATAAGCCAGCTATAACAACTTCCAAGATCAAGGGTATATCAAGAGATACACTTTGAAAAACATGCATTGTATAATATGTATATGTGACACCAAGGAGTTGCGAAGTTGTAAAAGCTGTAAACCCTGCTATAAAAGATGGTAAAAGTACATCATACATAATTACACCAACAGTTAGTACCTCTATTCCAAAAATTGCGCCTGCTATTGGTGTTCCAAAAACTGTCGCAAAACCAGCACTAATACCACAAATCACAAGTATCTTTCTATCTTTTTTTGAAAATGATAAAAATTTTGCAATAATCGAAGCTGTACCAGCACCAATTTGCGCGCCTGGTCCCTCTTTTCCGACTGAGCCGCCAGCAAAAATAGTAACAATGGTAGCGATGAGTTTTACTGGAATTACAGCCACATTGATAATTGCATTTTTTTTATGAACAGCTTCTATCACTTTTTCTGTTCCATGTCCCTCTGCCGAAGGAGCAAATGTTTTAATAATCCATACACTAAACATAAAAGCTATTGGTAGTAGATAATAATAATGAAATGGTAATAAATTGCGTCCATGGTCACCTATTTTTATGGTTAATAAGAAAAAAGCAACAACTGCTCCAATAATTATTCCAATAAGAGCTGAAAGTACAATCCATTTTGATACGCTAAGTAAGATCGCTGTTTGTTCTGTAGCATGATTTTTAATTTTTTTTATCATATTGGGACTCTTAAGAAAATAGATTAGTGTGATTATATAACTTATATACTAAGAAGTTACTATAATGTTTAAAATTTGATCATCTTGGATAAAAATGTGTAAATTTTGGACATTGTAAATCTTTAATATGATAAAATTATACAAGGAGTAGTGATGATAGTACATATTGTGATGTTTAAATTCTTTGATGAAAATAAAGAACAAAACACCAAACGAATCAAACAGATGCTAGAAGATTTAGTGCATGAAGTTTCTGGTTTAAAATTAATGGAAGTTGGTATTAATTTCAATGAAGATAATAGAGCATATGACATGAGCTTATATAGCGTATTTGACACAAAAGATGATTTAAAACTTTATGCGAATTGTCCTGCTCATTTAGAAGTTTTAAAACTTCTAAAAAAAACTGTTGAAAAAACAATAGTTGTAGATTACATAAAATAAGGAAAAAAAATGATTGAAGAGATTAGTGAAAAAATAGCAGTAAATATCGCAAATGATATTAGAAAAGATGGACTTTTTGGTAATATTGATTTGCATAAAACAAGAGAGTTAATCATGGATATTGGAGCTATTTTGCTTGATGTAAGACCAGCAGCAAGAGTTCAAGGAGAAAATGCACAAGAAGCAGGTATAAAAAATGCAATTTTTGCACCATATCCTGATTTTGCTAGTTTTTTAGATGAAATACCACAAGATAAAACAACTCCAATAGTAGTAGCTTGCCTTAAAGGTTGGTTTGCAAATAGAGTCATGGGATATTTAGAAATTTTAGGTTATAGCAACGTTTATGTGCTAGATTGTTCAATAGCTTCTTTAATTGAAGTTCATCACGCTCACGCAAAAAAATAATTATTTAGGAGCGTTAATAGCTTCAAGTTTTTCACTAATATTTAAGAATTCTTCAACTTTTTGTTCATAAATATTTTGAAGCTCTTGAAGCTCATCAGCTAAAATTGTGATACCTTCTTTCTCATAGCAAATTGGGTTTGCTAAACAGTGATTTTTTTCATCAATTAAAATTTCTAGTTTATTAATTTGTAATGGTAGACTCTCTAATGCCATCTTTTCTTTAAAGGTTAATTTTAATGGTTTTGTAGAACTATTTTTGTTTAATCTATCTTTTTTGATATCTATTTGCTTAATATTTTTTTGTAAATTAGCAATCTCTTTTAATTCACTTTGTATCTCTAAATAATGACAATATTGTTGATAACTCTCCTTAATAATTCCATCACCTACAAAAATTAAAAGTTTTTTAGCTATTTTATCTATAAAATATCTATCATGACTTACTATAATAACCGCACCTGCAAAATTTGTTAATTTTTCTTCTAAGATATTAATAGTTGGAATATCAAGGTCATTTGTAGGTTCATCAAGTATTAAAATATCAACTTTTTTAGTAAAAAGTAGAGCTAGTGCAACGCGATTTTTTTCTCCACCGCTTAAAGTGCCTATTTTTTTATCTAAAAATTCACGTGGAAAGAGAAAGTTTTTTAAATACCCATAAACATGCATGTTTTGTCCATAGACATCAACTCTGTCTCCACCATTTGGACAAAAAGTTTGCAATAAATCTTTATCATCATCTAGCATCTCGCGATGTTGGTCAAAATATCCAACTGTAAAATCACCACGATTAATAACCCCACCTGTTAGTTTGATTTTGCCAAGTAAAGCTTGAAGTAGAGTTGATTTTCCACTTCCATTTGACCCAACTATTGCTATTACATCTTTTTGTAAAATTCTTGTGCTGAAATCTTTTATTAAAACCTTATCCCCTAACGTAATAGATAGATTTTTAATTTCAAAAAGCATTTTTTGTTTATTTATACTTTTATCACGATTAAAATGTTTGGCTTCACGCTCAAGCTCGATACTGATAGTTCTTATTTTGCCCGGATTTATTTTTACATCTTTACGTAGTTGCATTAATCTTGATTTTCTACCCTCATTTCGTTTTAAACGGGCTTTTACACCTTTACTGTACCACTCATTTTCAGCTTTTACTAATTTTAATAAATTATCATGTTGTTTTTGCATAACAAAAAGAAGTTGTTGTTTTTGTTCTAGATAACTACTGTATCCACCTTTAAATTCTCTAAGTTTATAATCTTCTATCTCTATATTTTTTGTAGCAATTTTATCTATAAAGTATCTATCATGTGATATAAAAACTAAAGTAAATTTTTCTCGTAAAATGAGATTTTCAAGAAATTCAACCATATATACATCAAGATGGTTAGTTGGTTCATCCAGAAGTAATATATCTGGTTTTTGTAGTAATAATGCCCCAAGAGCAACACGTCTTTGCTCTCCACCACTTAGTAATGATATTGGTTGATTTTCATATTCTTGGAGCTGAAAATGTTGTATAATTCTTTGTATTTTATCATCAAGACTCCATGCATTGTGATGATCTAATAGATGAGCTAGTTTTGCATGTTCATCTAAAAGATTTTTATTTTCAAAATCTTTAGCTAGTAAAATGGAGAGTTTATCATATCTCTTTTTTGCATCAATTAGCTCTTTTAAACCATCTTTAATGGCTTCTTTTACACTTTGCCCATCTTTAAAAATAGGACGTTGTGGTAGCATTTTTATCTCTAAGTTTTGTTGAATTAGACGTTCTCCTTCATCTACTTCTAACACCCCAGCAATTATTTTAAGAAGAGTTGATTTTCCACTACCATTTTTACCGATAATAACAACTCTTTCACATTCGTTAATATGAAAATTTATATTTTTTAAAATTTTTTGTGCTTCATAATGTTTGGATATATTGTGCAGGTCTATTAATGCCATTGGTACTCTTTTTTTTTAATCATATTTTAGCAAATATATTTTGAAATATACCAAGATACTATCTCTTTATCGCTGTATTTATATTCTCTTTGATGTATAGGTATGGAGCTATGCAATAGTTTTGAGCGAACGATACCCATCAAAAGAAAGGTAAGGAGCAAAGTCGTAAATGCTATGAAATATCCATATAAATACAGTACAAGTAGTGTAATTGCAACATTTAAAAAGCGTAGTAGTATTGATAAAAAATACATTAAAATTATACATTTTTTATCGGAAAAAATAGGAGTCTTTTCAATTTCATTTATATCTATTGTGCGCATAATTATTTTCTCTTACTTATTAGATGTGCTCTTAAACTATAATATTAACAAAAAAAATTTAAGTCTAAATATTGTTAATTTGATATCATTATACCAAAATTTAAGGTTTTATAAATGTTGACTGTAGCAATTGTTTTATATTCGTTATATCTTCTCGTAAATTTGTATACTAGTGTTATGCAAATAGGTTTTATTGCTCAAGCAAAATCTAAAACAGCTGTACTTTTAGACCCTGGTGCATTCATAAAGGCTGGTAATTATGCTATTAGTAAGGAGCGAATCTCAATAACAAAATCTTTAATTGATTATATTGTTGTTTTGATTTGGCTAGGTGGTGCAATATCATATTTACATGAAAAATTATTTTTTCAAAATGATGCTATTAGGACAATTATTATTGTTTTAGCTTTCATTTTTATTAATGGACTCATATCTTTGCCTTTTAGCGTATATGAAAAATTTGTTTTGGATCAGAAGTTTTCATTTAATAACTCAACGGTAATACAATACATTAAAGATACTGTTATTACATTTATTTTAACTATAATACTTGGTTCTTTAGTGATTTGGGGAGTTTATTTTATCATGTCATCATATAATTTGTGGTGGTTGTATAGTTTTATTTTTATTTTTATTTTTATTGTTGCTATTAATATGCTTTTTCCAACTATTAGAGCCATATTTTTTGATAAATTAACACCATTAAATGATGAAGTTTTAAATGTACAAATTAAAGAGTTAATGGATAAAACAGGTTTTGTTAGTAGCGGAGTTTTTGTAAGTGATGCTAGCAAGAGAGATTCAAGATTAAATGCTTATTTTGGTGGTTTAGGTAAAACAAAAAGAGTTATCTTGTTTGATACTTTACTAAAAAAATTGACTACAAGAGAGTTGTTGGCGGTTTTAGGTCATGAATTAGGTCATTTTGCACATGGAGATATTTATAAAAATATCGCAATTGTAGGGGTCATGTTATTTGGAATGTTTGCTATTTTTGGTAATTTGCCAGATAGTTTATATCTTCAAATGGGATTGGCAAAAGCACCATATCTTATTATGATACTATTTTTAATTTTCTTACCAGTGATTAGTTTTTTTATTATGCCATTAATCGGGCTTGTTAGTAGAAAAAATGAATATGAAGCAGATAAAATGGGTTCTGAGTTGTGTGGAGAGATTGAATTAGCTACAGCATTGCAAAAACTTGTAAAAGAAAATAAAAGCTTTCCTCTTTCACACCCTGTTTACGTCTTTTTTCATTATACACATCCGCCTATCATAGAAAGATTAAAAGCGTTACATGTAGACATTGACAGCGATAACAGTGCATTAGAGGGAACATGTCCTTCTATACCTTAAAAAATTTACAACAGCAACTTTTAAATATTTTAAAAGATAAAGTTCCAAATTACGCAAAAGAGGTTCAGTTATTGTTAATGAATCAGTTTCATGTTGATGAAATATGGATTATGTTGCATCAAGACACTATTATGCATAGCTGTGAAGAAATTTTAAATAAAGCTCATAAAAGAGCCATGCAAGAACCGCTAGAATATATAACTAAAAATGTTAGTTTTTATTCACATACATTTTTTATAGATTACGGAGCTTTAATTCCAAGACCTGAAACAGAACTTTTGATTGATGAGGTATTAAGAAATATAAAAGATAAAAATAAGCCAATTACAATTGTAGAAATTGGAGTAGGTAGCGGAGTCGTTTCTATTATGTTAGCAAAAAAATTAAAAAATGCTAATATAATTGCTGTTGATATCTCTAAAGATGCTTTAAAAATTGCAAAAAAAAATATTGATATGTTTGATTTAAATGAGCAAATTGAGTTACGTTTTAGTTCGTCGTTAGAAAATGTAGAAGAAGATATAGACTATCTTGTATCAAACCCTCCATACATCTCCTTACATGCAGACATAGAGAAAAATTTAGATTTTGAACCGCATGAGGCATTATTTGGTGGTGAGGTCGGATGTGAATTTATATTTTCACTGCTTAATGAATATTTAAATAAAAGGATTAAAATTTTTAGTTGCGAGATTGGCTATGATCAAAAAGATATGATAAATAATTATTTAAAAAGATTTAATGATGTTAATATTGAATTTTATAAAGATTTAAGTAATTTAGATAGAGGTTTTACTATTAAAAGTCAACTATAATGATTAAAGGAGAAAACTTAAACCAAACACCTAATTAATATGTTTCAGTTTGAAGCACTTTAATAGCTAAATTCAATCATGCTATAGCTCCTTTTGAGTTGTAGTTTGTACTAAATTTAGTGTTGTTCTTTAACATAGAAAAAATAATACGAATAAGTTTGTTGGCAACAGCGATAACCGATTGCTTGAAGGTTTTACCTTCACCTCGTTTTTTATCGTAATATGCTTTGAGTATAGGATTCCATACTGTACCTGCTCTTGCCATATGCCAGAGTATTCTTCTTAAATGTGAGTTTCCTCTTTTAGAGATGGAGCCTTTAACATTTACAGAGGTACCACTCTGGTAAATAGTCGGGTCAGTTCCAATAAATGCAGTGAGTTGTTTATGAGTAGCAAAGTTATTAATATCACCAAGTTCAATAAGAAACGATGCAGCACTAGTTTTGCCAGTGCCAGATATAGAAGTTAATAACTCTATATCATCATTGTGATGCTCATCAACAAACGATTCTATTATCTCATTAAACTCATCTAGTTGAAGTTGTAAAAACTCTAACTGCTTGATTTTTGAGATAAGTATTTTTTCTAACGATTGGTTGTTAATACCTATAGAGTTTTTAGCCATTGAGAGTATCTCATTAGCACCAACTTTAGGTTTAGCACCCTTCGTAATGTCAGAGGATGAGGTGCCCCTTGAGGGTATAAAAGTTTGGCTATCTTCTTCTCTTTCAAGTTTCTAATAATTAGTTTACTAGGAGCTTGTAAGAGCAGATTTAAACTGCTTTTTGAAAAGATATTTGTGTTCTTTAACATTTCTGGGAATATTTGATTTACTATAGACTTCATATCTGTTTTAATAGCAGACATAGAATTTATGAGTTTTTCTCTTTCTCTAACAATAGGTTTAATTGACTCTAAATTATCAGAATTAGACAACTTTAAAATTGCACCATTTCTCTTTGCAAAAATAGAAATGATATGTGCATCTTTAGCATCTGTCTTAGTCTTTTTGATAGTCATGGATTTCGTAAATGCATGAATAAAGAGTGGATTTACTACAGATACATTTAATCCTTGCTCTAAGAAATATGAGAGTAAGTTTAAATGATATATCCCTGTAGCCTCCATAACAATTAAAATCTCATCTTTAGAGAATGGAGCAAGATAGTTACTAAGTTTAGTAAAGTCAGTCATATCCATTTGATAGTGGTCTTTATATAAAACCTTTTCAGTTTCATCAGTGAAACTAAAATTGAAACTATCTTTAGATATATCAATTCCTAAGAAATATTTATACATATCGTATCCTTTTAAAAGTACAAAAAAATTAAAATTAAAAAACCAAAGGTTTAATAAAATATACAAACAGATAAGCAAGTACTTGACTTGATCCTACCTTCCAAATGACAGAGGTTCGTGATGACCTAATCAACTAATTGGGATTGTAAGCAAGTAACAGACTTTTTTCGAGGTTCTTATCACTGAAAATCTACTTTAAGGTTTCAGTGATAATTCCTAAGGAATAATCGTTCTCTTGCTTATCTCTTTGTATGTATTTTACATTAATTTTTGGTAGAAGGATTAAAAGGTCATGAAGAGAAATATATACATTGATTTTGGTTATTTAATTATAATTGCATCAACATTTGGTGCGGTTTTAACGCTCGGCGCTATTGTAGCTCCTGTTGTTTTTCAAACAGATAAACTTGGCTTGAACATCTTAATCGATAATTATAATGCTGGCATTATAATGGGTACAATTTTTAAACATTTTAGCTATTGGCTGGATATCTTAATTGTTTATGTTGGTCTTTACGAATTAGTTTTATATAAAACTGGTAAACGTGATAGAGTGGCAATTTTATCTGCTATTATTGTTTTATCTACCTCTTTAATGTTTAATGGAGTTTATATACCAAAAATCCTTGCACTTCAAGATATGGGTCAAGAAGCCACAAGAAGTGATACGTTTAATACCATACATATAGCCAGTGAATGGGATTTTAAAATCTTAGCAATTGCATTATTTCTTTTATTTATTAGGCGTCTTATGTTATTAAGAAAAGCTTAGGGGTGCTCTTAAAAAATTAAAAGGCAGTATTGCCAAATTTTTCTCTCCACCATTCTTGTGCAGATAAGGTGGATTTTTTTAATGTTTGTTCATCAAATGGGTATTCGTAATTATTACAATATTGCAATACTATATCATAAGCTTCGTTGATTTTTATACTCATAGCAGTAGCTATTTTTATATCATCTTTATTTATATCTGGATGCCATTTTTTCATCAAAGCTTTATATTTACTTTTTATTTCAACCAAAGAGGCTTTTTCACTTAAACGAAGAGTTGTTTTTGCCTTTAGTAGCTTTGAATAAGACGACAATTAACTTTCCTTATATCAATCTTGCTGACGTCTCATAAATGTAGGTACTTCAAGATAATCTTCACCAATATCTCCACCAACAACTAGCTTTGGACGTGATATTACTTTACGTGTAGATTTTTCTTCAGTTTCAAATCCAATATCATCATGAATATCTTTTTCAAAACCTGTGGCAATCAGTGTAATGCGTATAAAGTTTTCTGGAAGTGAGTCATCTGTTGAAGTTCCAAAAATAACATCCGCATCTTCATGAGCACTTTCATAAGCAACCTCCATCGAATTTGCCAGCTCTAACATAGGAAAATCTGGATGCATATAAAAATGCACTAAAACACCCATAGCGCCATTAATTGACATATTATCAAGTAAAGGAGATTCTATTGCTACTTTTATAGCTTCATAAGCTGCATTTTCTCCTTCAAATTCTCCAACACCCATAAGTGCCATTCCTTTATGACTCATGACAGTTTGCAAATCAGCAAAATCTAAGTTAATATCATTTTCACCACTAGATAAAATTACTCCAGAAGTTCCACTAACAGCTTGTGCTAAAATTGAATCAACTATCTTGAAACTTTCTTTCATCCCCAATTTCTTTTCAATAATTGAAAGAAGTTTATCATTTGGAATAACAACAATAGAGTCGCTTTCTTGTTTTAGCTCCTTTAACCCATTTTCTGCAAGTTTTAACCTCTTTCTTCCCTCAAACATAAAAGGTTTTGTAACTATTGAAATTGTTAAAGCACCAATTTCTTTTGAAATTTGAGCAACAACAGGAGCAGCGCCAGTTCCAGTCCCACCACCAAGACCAGCAGCAATAAATACTATATCAGCACCCTCTAATGCCGAGCGAATTTCTTCGTAACTCTCAAGAGCTGATTCTTTACCAATTTCAGGTTTCATGCCAGCGCCCAAACCTTTAGTAACTTTTGGACCAATTTGTATTTTTGTAATTGCGTTAGATTCTTTTAGTGCTTGCGCATCGGTATTTATAATTATCATGTCAATTCCTGTAACGTTTTCACGTAACATATGACCTATCATATTTCCACCGCCACCACCAACACCAACGGCTACAATGCGTGCACTATTTAAATTTGTTGCCTCTTCTATTAAAAACGGATCCATTATTTATTCCTTATCATGTTTGTTAAAATAATTGTGTAGCCCAGTTCCAAAATTTCACAACTGTGCTATTTTCATCTTTTTTATCATCTTTCTTTTTTACAAATGGAGATTGTTTTGTATCTGTATCTTCATCTTTATCATTGGATACGAGTGACGCATCATTATCAAAATGAATCTCATACTCTTGCACTGGTGCTTCATCATGATAACGCAATCGTTTATTTGCGTCAATTTCATAGGGTGTATAATTACCAGCAGCATACTTTATTAATCCAATGACACATGAATATTCTGGACCTTTGATATCATTAAAAAGACCTTCTATATTTTTCGGTTTTGCTAATCTGACTGGCATGTTATCAAAAATTGCAGTTGCTAACTCTCTTAAGCCATCTGTTTTACTAAAACCACCAGTTAAAATAACACCAGCTCCGATATGTTCTTTTAAACTACTTTTTTCTAATGATTGAGCTAGTATCATCAATGTTTCTTCAACTCTTGCGTATATAACATTATGAACCACTTCCAATGATACCTCATGGGTTGATTTTTCATCACCTATCATCGGTAGTTCAATTAGTTGATTACTAGGCGTGTCTAATGTTCCGTAGTTCATTTTAACACTTTCTGCTTTACTTAAAGGAGTATGTAAAGCCATTGAGAGGTCATTTGTTATATGGTTTGAGCCAACAGCTAAAAAGTCATTGTATCTTATGGAGTTGCCAACATGAATTACCATATTACAAGTATTTCCACCCATGTCTATAATCACAGCCCCTAACTCTTTTTCATCTTGACTAAGGGTTGCAATTGCTGATGCGTATCCTGCCAAAATAACATTTGCAATCTCTATGCCAGCTGCTTTTACAGCCTTTTTTAGGTTATATAGATTTGATTTTTGTGTTATTATTATATGCGTTTGCACTTCAAGTCTTGAAGCATTCATACCAAGAGGATCATCACAGTCTTGATCATCTACTTTAAAGTTAAATGGCAAGGAGTGCAAAACTTCGTATTCATTTGGAATATTAGCGTTATATAATGAGGCATGCATAACTCTGCTCACCTCTTTAATTCCTATCTCCTTGTGTGGAATATTTACGATGCCTATTGAATTTAGGCTTTTTGTATAAGCTCCAGAGATTGAAATTATTGCATTTTTAATATCAGTACCAGCTACTCTTTTAGCATCATCTAAAGCATTTTTAATAGATTTAGACGCTAAGTCAATATTTGTAATACTACCTCTTTTTAGCCCTTGCGATTTTGCTTGACCAGAGCCTATGATTTGTATTTCGTCATTACCTTTAATATTTGCGATAATTGCACAAATCTTTGTTGACCCTATATCAATGGCTAAAACGGTTTTACTCAATTTAAAATCCTTTGAGATATATTTTGGTTTTAAAATGCTTACTTAATATTCTAATAATATTTGGATTTAAAAGCTGTTGCTTTAAATCATATATATCTGAGGCAATATTTATTTGTTTTTTATTAAGCAATCTTTGTTCCAAGATATTATAAAGAACTATTTTATTGTTTTGAAGCACGATATATCCATGTTTATGGCTACTTTGAAATAGTTGTGATAAAAATTTAGAGGCATTTTGTTTACTTAAGTCTTTGATTTTTGATATATCTTTAATATTTATGTAAGGTGTAATCGTTGCATTAATGATATTCTCATATGATGCTTGTGCCAATTTTAGTAATGCTTTATTTTTTAAATGCAGTACATATTGTTTCAAAATTATAGGTCTAGCTTGTGTAAACAACATAGGTTTAGCCGGAATTTTTTTATTTAATTTGATGATAACAAAGTGATTGTTGATTAATTTTGGTTTTAAGTATAGTTGTGCTTGATTTAAAGTTTTCACTAAGTCCAAAATCTTTTTATTAAAGATATTGTGTGAACTATTTATAGTTGCATGACTAATTTGTATTGCTTTATCCAATCTATGTTTTTTAAATGCTATAAATGCCTTAAGAGCAGCTATTTTTGTGGCTTTTTGATTTAATGCCTGAATAATTTGAGAGTTTGCATCTTTTAAAGATTTGATTTTACCATCGCTATCTTTAAAATCCATTTTATGTATATCATAATATCTAAGAATTTGAGATTTTGTATATAGCTTATGAAGTGGTACTTGTTTGATATAATCTATACTATATGCTGGTTGTGTTAAAAGATATTGTTTGTTTTGATTATAAAACTTTTTTAATCCTTTTTGCGAAATCGAGATTTTTATATCTTTAAAACTTAAAATCTCATATTTTATCCTATTTTGAAGATTAAAAATAGCACCTAAAGTTTCTCTTTCTAGTGGTGTAGTTGCATTAGGAAAAAGTTTTAAAACTTTTTGGATTAAAATTTGCCTCTTTAAGCCGTTTTCATATGTATGTGGCGTGAGATTATTGTTTGCTAAAAGAGCTTTATAAGTCGCATCATTAAAAGAACCATTTTTATAAAAGACCTTTTCTTTTGTTAGTTGATTGTATAGTTCAAGGTTACTAACTGTTATATGATAATTCTTTGCAAGATTCAAAACAAGTGCTTGATCTATTAGTTTTGCTAAAACTTCACGTTTTAATCCAATAGCTTTAGCTTGAGCTTTATCAAAATGTCCATGAAAAACTTGTTTATATTGAGCAAACATTTGATTATATGATTGATTAAATTGTTTATAAGTAATTTTTATACTACCAACGTTAGCAATGGTGCCTGATTTACTACTATAATTATATTGTCCCCATCCAAAAAAACCAGCACCTATAAAAGCGATTGTAGAAATCCAAATTGTTATCACTAGCCATCTATGGTGTTTTTGCATCCAAGTTATCATAAAAGTTATACCTTAATTTTACACATAAAAAATAAGAAGTTTTTCTTCAGAGGTGTTTATATTTTAAAATTGCAATATTTTAGGCTATTTCGTATTAAAATAGGATAAATATTTTTATAATTATTAAGAAAAATTTGTTTTTTTTGTTATGATATCACTAGCGCTCATTCATGAAAAGAGGATATTATGAATAATTTTGAACTATCACAAGAAGATTTAAAACATATTTGGCATCCTTGTACACAGATGAAAGATCATGAGAATTTCCCGATTATTCCTATAAAAAAAGCTCATGGTGTATATTTACAAGATTTTGAAGGGCAGACGTATATTGACGCGATTAGTAGTTGGTGGGTAAACATATTTGGTCATACAAATATTTATATCAATAAAAAAATAAAAGAGCAGATTGATACTTTAGAACATGTGCTTTTAGCTGGTTTTACTCATGAACCGATTATAAAGCTGTCTGCAAGATTGGTTAATTTAGCACCAGATGGATTAAATAAGTGTTTTTATGCTGATAATGGCTCAAGTGCTGTTGAGGTAGCTCTTAAAATGAGTTATCACGCGCATAAAAATAAAGGAGATGAGCGTCCTTTGTTTGTATCATTGACAAATAGCTATCATGGTGAAACTATTGGTGCTTTATCTGTTGGCGATGTTGCTTTATATAAGCAAACATATCAATCAATCATGATAAAATCAATCCAAACAGCAGTTGCAAAAGACCAAACAAAAGAAGCTGCGATAATTGCTGCACAAGAATTTGAGAAACTTTGTCAAAAAAATGCATCACAAATAGCCGCATTTATAGTGGAGCCACTTGTTCAAGGTGCTGGTGATATGCATATGTATCACCCCTATTTTTTATCATTAATTAACGAGATATGTAAAAAGTACAATATTTATCTTATCGCTGATGAGGTGATGGTTGGTTTTGGTAGGACTGGTAGTATGTTTGCATGTGAGCAAGCAGATATTACACCAGATTTTTTAGTATTGTCAAAAGGCTTAACTGGTGGGTATTTGCCACTATCTGTGGTTCTTACGACTGATAAGATTTATGATATCTTTTATTGCGATTATCATGAACATAAAGCATTTTTGCATTCACACAGTTACACTGGAAATGCTTTGGCTTGTGCAGCAGCTAACGCTACGCTTGATATTTTTGAACAAGAAAATATAATAGAGCAAAACAAAACAAAATCAGTTTACATGTATCAAAAATTACAGCAATTTAAACAGCTTGAATGTGTTGAGAATATTAGACAAACTGGGATGATTTGTGCATTTGATTTAAAAGATTTTGATGTATCGCAACGAATAGGTTTACAGGTTTATAAGTATGCGTTAAAACATGGAGTTTTATTGCGACCACTTGGCAATACAATCTATTTTATGCCTCCATATATTATAACCATGGATGAAATTGATACAATATTTGATGTTGCATATCAAGCTATTTTAAGTTTTACGATATAATTTGAAATGTATAGTTTAAAACAGTTAAAGATTTTCATAGCATTAGCTCATACACAAAAAGTAGTAGAAGTAGCTCATAAATTTGGTATTACACAAGCTGCCATTTCGATGTCAATTAAAGAGCTTGAAAATATATTGTCAGAGCGTTTGTTTGAGAGAATTGGTAAAAAATTGATGTTAAATGAAAGAGGTTCTTTGCTTTTAGAACAAGTTTCTTTGCATGTAGAGTCTTTGCAAAGAATCCATGATAACTTTACTAGGCATAAGCTAGAGGGTCATATAAAAATTTGTGCTAGCGCTACTATTTCTGATTATCTGCTTCCAACTGCTATTGATAAATATTTTAATATTAATCAAAATATTAAGTTTTCATTAAAATCGGCTAATACACATGATGTTGTTCGGCATGTTAAAAATGGTGAATATGATATAGGTTTTATTGAGGGCAGTTGCAATGATGAAAGTCTGATATCTCAAGTACTTATGAAAGATGAACTAATTATAGTAACATCAGATAAACAATTAGCTCAAAAAAAGATTTATTATATTGACTCTTTGTCTAAAAAGCAGTGGATATTAAGAGAGGTTGGATCAGGTACTAGGTCTATCTTTTTAGATACAATTAACCCAAATAAGGTTAATATTTATATGGAGCTAGACCACACGCAGACCATCAAAAAATTTTTAAAACTCCGAGAAAATTATATTAGTTGTTTACCAAAAAGAGCTGTTATTAAAGAATTAAATGATGGTATTTTGTTCGAAGTTAAGATAAAAGGTTTTAAATTTGAAAGACAATTTAAACTAATTATACGAGAAGATAAAAAAGCAAGTGTGTTGATTGGTAATTTTATAAATTTTATTATAAATGGGCAATATTAGATGAAAACACCACATATTAGTGTTTTGCCAAAAGAGGTAATAACAGTATTTGGTGATATAGATGAAGGTATTATTATAGATTGTACTTTAGGTTTTGGTGGACATGCTGCGTTATTGCTTGAAAATAAGCCAAATATTAAGATTATAGCGATAGATCAAGACCAAAATGCAATAGATTTTTCACGTAAGTATTTAAAAAAGTTTGGTGATAGAATTATCATAAAAAAAGGTAGATTTTCAAAAATAATAAAAGAGATTCTTCAAAAATATAATATTTTAGAAATAAAAGGTATTTTAGCCGATATTGGAGTCTCTTCTCTTCAATTAGATGAAAAAAATAGGGGTTTTTCTTTTAATAGTGATACGCTTGATATGAGAATGGATAAAAATAACTTTTTTAGTGCAAAAGATGTTGTAAATAGTTATACCACAGTTGAGTTAAAAAGAGTTTTTAAAGAGTACGGCGAGATAAGAAATTATGAAAAATTAGCATCTTTTATAGTACAAAACCGTCCATTTAATTCAACAAAAGAGTTAAGCGATAAAACAAGACATCTATTAAAACAAAATAAAAAAATACATCCAGCAACGCTTTTAATGCAAGCTATTAGAATAGAAGTAAATGATGAACTAGGCGAATTAAATAAGCTTTTAGATACAATTGAGAAAATACATTTTCATAAGACTAAAGTGGCTATTATCTCTTTTCACTCGCTAGAGGATAGAATAATTAAACATAGGTTTATTTGTTGGAGTAAGGCATGTATTTGTCCGTCAGAAGCGATGAGGTGTACATGCTCAGCAGATAATAAAATAGGTAAAATAATAACTAAAAAACCACTTATGGCAAATAAGTGGGAACTAAAAGTAAACGTAAGAAGCAGAAGTGCAAAATTAAGGGTATTTGAGATAGATTATGAATAGTAAAAATGAAATTTTAGATGAAGTATCTTTGGTTTTAAAAGATAAAGGATTAAACTTTCAATTTTTATTGCAGACATTATTTATTATTTTTATAGTACTTATTTTTGTCTTTCCTAAACTTTATCTTCAACATGAGATATATTATAAAAGCCGAAAAATTGCAAAACTGCAATCTGAATATCGTAATTTAAAAGCTCAAAACAATATTATTCATGCTAGAATAAAAAAAATAAACTTTACAAATAAAACAATAAACACAATATTTTAGTAACTATTTCAAATAAGAGAGTTTTTATGTCGCAATCATGCCCTATATCTTTTTATAAAGTAGATAGTATTATTACTAGAATAAATGCCGTATATATTACACTACTCATCATCATTTTTTTACTAACTAGTAGCACTCTAATTTTATTTTTATTAATTTATGATTTTACAATACGTCTATATAATCTTAAAAATTTTAGTTTTATATATCAGCTATCAAAACTAACTCAAAAAATATTTCAATTTAAATCACACTTAGTTGATGGTGCCGCAAAAAGATTAGCCACTTATTTTGGTCTATCTTTTATAGTTTTATTATTGCTTACATCATGGCTACATATGCAAATTATTTTATATATTGTAGCCACTGTATTTCTCGCATGTACTAGTTTGGAAATATTATTTAATTATTGCATAGGTTGTAAAATCTATTTTATTATTAAAAAAATATATCCAAAATTTATGAATTAAATCTCTTTTTAGCTAGATGCTTAAAAATAAACAAATGGAGTGATTGTATGAGTAATTATGTTTTGGATAATATTAAATCGTTGCCAGCTTTGCCAAAAAGTATAAATGAGATACAAAAAATATATAGTGATGAGAAATCATCAATCTCTGAACTTGTGAAAGTTATAGAAGAAGATCCTATGATTATTGCTAATTTGTTAAAAGCTGTCAATTCGCCACTTTATAATTTTAATAAAAAGATACAAACAGTATCTCAAGCTGTATCTCTTTTAGGAATGAATATTACTAGATCTATCATTTTTAGTAATTCAATTAGAAAATTATTAAATGTTGATATGGAGCCATATGCAATTTCATCTGAGACTTTTGCCGATATATCAGCGAAGCAAGCAGCATTAACATATAATTGGTATATGAGAATAAATAAAACTAAAGCTGACAAGCTTTTTTTAGCGGCTTTATTACAAGAAACAGGTAAAATCTTAATATCAAATTATATTATTAAAAATGATGAAACTATGACTTTTAAATCTGAAATACAGATGACTCACAATATTGCTATGGTAGAAAAAGCCTATATACAAGAAACAACAGCATCTGTTACATCTGCAATATTTAAACATTGGGGATTTGATGAAGATTTTGTGGAGATGATACGTTATAGTGATAATCCGAATCTAGCACCACAAGATATTATGGAGTATTGTAATGCCTTAAATATTGTTAAAACAATTGTGGCCGTAAATGAACCTTTTAGTGAAGTAGCTATCAACTTTGGATTAAAAAAAGCATATAATGCAGGCTATAATCATGAGCTTTTAGAAGATGCTGTCGACGAAATACTAGATGTGTAAAATCGATAATTATTAGATCCATTTTTTTTAGCACAATACATAGCTCTATCTGCATATTTGATAAGGTCATCCTTGTCTGTCGAGTCTTGAGGCAATAAGCTGATACCAATACTAGATGAGATGGATAATGACATATTGTCAATAATTATTATTTCATAAATGGTGTTTATAATTTTTTGTGCTATTTTTGCAATAGCATTAGAATCCTTAATATTTTGTAAAATAATTACAAACTCATCACCTCCAAGTCTTGCGAGCGTATCTTGTTTTCTAATACATCGACGTAATCTTTTAGCTACTTCTTTTAAAACTTCATCGCCTATATGATGACCTAAATCATCATTTATTTGCTTAAATTTATCTAAATCAATAAACAAAAGTCCACAAGCTTGATGATTTCGTTCGACCTCTTTTATTGATTGCTCTAATCTATCATAAAATAAAGCTCTATTAGGAAGCATGGTTAAGCTATCATGGAAGGCTTGAAAATTTAATTGTTTTGTTTGTAATTTTAGTTTTTCTTCTATCGCTTTACGTTTAGTTATGTCTTGCGAATATCTTGTTGTTCCAATGATACATCCATCTTCATCTTTTAAAAGTGAAAATGAAATTTCCACATAGATAATTTTTCCAGACTTAGTTTTTTTTCTAATCTCATGTTTACAAAATTGAGCCTGTAAGGCATCTTGATTTATTTTTTTTGCTTTTTGTAATTCATCAGATGGATACAGCATATAAACAGATTTACCAATCAATTCATTTTTACTATACCCATGCATAAGAGTAGCACCATGATTGCAGTAAGTTATAATGTCATTTAAATCTACCGAAATTACAGAATCATGTATTTGTTCTAATATTTCATATTGTTGCTGTTGTTTTATTTTTATTTGTGTAAATTCTGTAGTATCAAATGTTGTTCCAATTATTTTTGTTGGTATATTATTTTCATTAAAAATCATTTGAGCATTCAATAATATATCGATAAGAACACCATCATCTCTTTTTACTTGAAGCTTTATCTCATGTATTTGCTTATCTGGAAGTTGTTGTAATAACGCTTTAGCTCTTTGTACATCTTTTTTAACAACTTTATCAAAAAAATTATCAAGTGTGGGAAAATATTTTTTTTGGTCTTGTTTATAAATACGGTACGTTTGCTCAGACCAATTAACTTTCTTTGTTTTTAAATCAACTTCCCAACTTCCCATGCGACTAACTGTTTGCGCCAATTTTAAAGATGCATATTTCGCTTGTAAAATATCATATTGATACTTCAAACTTTCTACTGTGTTGTGTTTTTGCATTTATACATTTTATCTGCTTTAATCTTAAAAAACTCTTACTTATCTGCTATAATATCAAAAGAAATAAAGTTTTATTTAGGATGATTTTTATGTTAAAAACTGTAACAATTATAGATACATTTGGGTTCTTCTTCAGGAGTTTTTATGCACTACCACAATACTTAAGCAACAAAGATGGATTTCCAACAGGATTATTAACTGGTTTTGCAAACTTTATCTCCTCTTTGCAAAAAGAGTATGCTAGTGATTATTTAATCTTTGCGATTGACTTAAAGGGTAAAACTTTTAGGCATGAGATAGATGCAAACTATAAGGCAAACAGAGCAGTGCCTCCGCATGACTTAACTCTTCAACTACCAATCGCAATCTCTTGGATACAAAAAATGGGTTTTAAGACTCTAGGACTACAAGGGTATGAGGCAGATGATATCATAGCAAGCGTCACAAAAATAGCCTTACAGCATGATTTTAAAGTTAAAATTATTTCTCATGATAAAGATCTGTATCAGTTAATTGATGATGACAAAGTAGTACTTATTGATGCAATTAAGAAAAAAATTGTAAATGAAGATGCATGTATGCAGAAATTTGGAGTCACTCCAAAGCAATTTATAGATTTTCAATCACTCCTAGGAGATAGTGCAGATAATGTGGCTGGTGTAAAGGGTATAGGTAAAGTTACGGCACAAAAACTGATATCAACTTATGGAAATTTAGAAAATATATATAAAAATGTTGAAGTAATTAGTCCAAAAGGAGTATGTAAAAAACTCATAGATGCAAAAAAGAGTGCGTTTGTATCCAAGCGCCTTGTAACACTAAAAAATGATCTTTTTGATAAGTTTGATTTTAATGATTATATCATGCATTATGATAATCCATTTGTTTTAATATATGATGAATTGGTGCATTATGATATGAGAGCAATTTTGCGTATGTTACATGCAAAGCAAGAGATGCAAGATTCAAAAACAGATGTTAAAGACTTAAAAATTAAGAGTTTTAAAACAACACTAATTACAGATGAAAAAGTTTTAGAAAATATTGTATCTTCTTTAAATACTCAAGATATCATAGCCTTTGATACCGAAACAACAGGGTTTAATCCATATAAAGATATATTGGTTGGTTTTAGTTTTAGTTTTAGTGAAAATGAGGGCTTTTATGTGCCACTATCTCATAGCTATTTAGGAGTAGGTAAGCAGATAAATTTAGAATTTGCTAAAAAGATAATTAGACAAATCTTTACATGTAGAGTTGTAGGACACAATATTAAGTTTGATTTGCATTTTATAACAAGATTTTTACAAGAAGATCTACCTATTTTTGCCGATACGATTATTTTGGCATGGTTGCTTGATTCGCACAGTAAACTATCACTTGATTATCTCTCAAAAAACATGTTAGATCATACCATGATATCTTTTAAAGATACAGTAAAAAAAGGCGAAACATTTGCTTTAGTTGATATTGAAGATGCAAGTAAATATGCAGCAGAAGATGCAGTTATTACGCTTAAACTATATAATTATCTTTTGCAAAAATTTAAAATTAATAAGCTCGAGCATATCTTAAAAGAAGCTAGAGATGTTGAGTTTCCTTGTGTAAATACTCTTCTTAAAATGGAACAAAACGGCATTATGGTTGATACTAATTTTTTGACCAACTTTTTAGATGAGGTAAAACAAAGATTAACTATTTTAACAAAAGAGATATATAAAATTAGTGGTTTAGAGTTTAATATAAACTCTCCTAAACAATTGGGGGATATTTTATTTGAAACCTTAAAATTACCTAAAGGGAAAAAAACAAAAACCGGCTATAGCACCGATGAAAAAGTTTTAAACTCTTTAGTTAGTGAGCATGAAATTATTAAATATATTTTAAATTATAGAGAAATTTATAAACTTTTTTCGACCTATATAGAGCCACTTTTAAAGCTTGCTAAAGAAAATCATGATAGTAAAATACATACATCGTTCGTGCAAACTGGTACGACAACAGGGCGTTTAAGTTCTAAAAATCCAAATCTTCAAAATATTCCGGTACGAAGCGATTTGGGCGTAAAGATTCGTAGAGCATTTATAGCTCCAGTTAATAAAAAATTGATCGGAATAGATTATTCACAAATAGAACTCAGACTTTTGGCACACTTTAGTCAAGACAAAGTTCTAATTGACGCTTTTAGGCAGGATAAAGATATTCATTTAGCAACTGCCACTATACTTTTTGGTGAACTAGAAGCAAAAAATAAACGAGCCATTGCCAAAACAGTTAATTTTGGTCTTTTGTATGGGATGGGACAAAAGAAACTCTCAGATACGTTGCATATTAGCACAAAAGAAGCTAAAAGTATAATAACAAGATATTTTGAGAATTTTCCAAGTGTAAAAGATTATTTTAGTCAAATTATACAAAAATCAAAGGAGGTTGGTTATGTTCAAACATTACTTGCTAGACGACGCTATTTTGATTATACTAAGGCGTCCCCTATGTTTAAAGCTGCTTATGAAAGAGAAAGTATAAATACGCTTTTTCAAGGTAGTGCATCTGATTTAATTAAATTATCTATGAATAAAATTGATAAAATAATAAAAGAGCAAAACCTACCTGCTAAAATGTTATTGCAAATTCATGATGAATTAATTTTTGAAGTAGATGAAGATAATGCTGAGGTTTTAGGTAAAAAATTTCAAAATATTATGGAAAATATTTATAAATTAAATGTTCCACTAAAAGCTGTTTTAAACATTGGAGATAATTGGCAGGAATTAAAATAAAATTCAATAAACCTTAATCATTTTCGTACGTAAATAGTATTAATAAAGGTCTTTATAGTCTTGCATTACAATGTTGCTTGAAATTCAAATTAAAAAGGCGTTTGTATGAAAAATGTTATTTCCTTTATGAGATCTATGAAAACCATGATTGTTTTAATGCTAATTTTTGCCTTCTCTATTGGTTGGGCAACTATTATTGAAAATGATTACGGCAGCACAACAGCAAGAGCTGAAATTTATGATGCTACTTGGTTTTATATTCTTATAGCTTTGTTGGCAGTAACTTTAATATTAAATATGATTAAATTTAATATTAAGAAAAAGCCTTTAGTATTTTTATTTCATTTTTCATTTCTTGTGATATTGTTTGGTGCTGTTCTTACTCATTATGATGGATATGAAGGAACTATGCATATACGAAATGGTCAAACAAGTTCAGTAATAACGGGTACTCTGCCTTTTGTGAATATAACTTTGCAAGATGGTAGCAAGATTGTAAAAAGCTCTGATATGAAGTATTTATCTAACGAATTCCATAATAGCTATAATAAAACTTTAAAAATAGATGGCAAGACTATACATGTAAGTTTGGTACAATTTATCCCAGCTGTTATGCGAGCAGTTGTTGAGGGTAAAACTGGTAAAACTGTTGCAAATCTCATGATAACCACGCAAGGTAAGGGTAAGCAAATAAGTCTCTCTCCAGGTCAATTTTTTATCTCAGACAATCTTGTATTGGATTTTAATTCTAAAAAGAAATTTACTAAACCTGTCATTGAATTATCCGTTGTTAACAAAAAGCTTTACATGAGCCACTTGGTGACCTTAAAATATTTAAAGATGAGCGACAAGTCTTCTGGCATATTTAAAGCTAATAAACATGCGACTTTTGCAAAAAAAACACTATTTAGTTATAAAACAACAAATTTTGTATTACGTTCATTTTATTTACATGCAACGACTAAATTAATAACAAATCCACATGCAAAAGCAAGAAATCCACAGATGGATGCATTAAGATTTAAGGTAAGCAGTGGAGGCGATACACAAAAAATAGTCGTTTACGGTGAATCTGGGCTACGCGGAGATAGCACTACTACCAATATAAATGGTTTAAAAGTTAGTGTTAATTATGGTTCAAAAATGATTACCATACCGTTTAAAATTAAATTAGATAAGTTTCAATTAACAAGATATCCAGGTTCAATGTCACCAGAATCATATTCAAGTTATATCACATTGATAGACACAAAAAATCATATCAATATTCCATATCGAATCCACATGAATCATATATTAGAATATAAAGGATTTAGATTTTTTCAATCATCTTATGATCCAGATTTAAAAGGAACAATCTTATCTGTTAGCATGGATCCTGGAACAGATATGACATATTTGGGTTATTTGCTTCTTGCAATAGGGCTTTTTGGTTCTTTATTTGCATCAAATGGCAGATTTGCAAGTTTAAGTAAGATAGCTAAAGAAGCTAGTGCTAAAAAAAGTATGTTAGCAGTTTTAGCACTAGCATTTTTATTTAGTTATACAAACTCTTACGCACAAGCTTTAAATCCAATTATAAAAACAGTCACATCTTTTAATAAAGCTAGTGCAAATAAGTTTGGTGATCTTGTGGTTCAAAGTCGCGGTAAACGCGGACGAATGGAACCTTTAAATACATTAGCGATTCAAATATTAGAAAAGATTCATGGCTCAGATAGTATGCTTGGTTTAAATGCAAATCAGATAATTTTAGGTATGTTAATTCGTCCAGATGCATGGCGACAAATAAGAATGATTCGTACATCAGATAAAGAGATAAATAAGATAATAGGAATTAATCCAAAAGCAAAATATGCTTCTTTTTCACAGTTTTTCAAATATCCAAATTCAATGAACGGTTATAAATTGTCTGCTGATGTAGATAAAGTTATTAGAAAAGACCCAAAAACTAGGGGTGTTTATGATAGAGATGTTATGAAAGTAAACGAGCGTGTTAATGTAGCATTTATGGTTTATACAGGTTCTATCTTTAAAATATGGCCAAAACCAAACGATCCTAGTAGAAAATGGTATGGTACGGTGTCTGCTTTAAAGCATTTCAACCATCAAAATGCAAATAAAGTAAGAGATCTTGCCATGATGTACTTTTCACGCGTAGGTCAGGCATTAACAACTAATCATTGGGTATCCGCCAATAAAGCATTAGCAGATATTGTTGATTATCAAAAATTTTATGGTGCATCTGTGTATCCGTCAGCAAATAAAATAAAAGTTGAGATTTTTTATAATAAAATAAATATTTTTGAAAGATTATGGCCACTATATTTCTTTGTTGGGTTTGCACTGCTCATATTATCATTTACAAAGATTTTACGCCCATCATTTAACCTAAATATTTATACGAAAATATCAATGGCTTTATTGATACTATTTTTTATAGCTCACACATTAGCTTTGATTATAGTATGGTTTATAGCAGGACATGCCCCTTGGTCTGATGGATTTGAATCTATGACCTATATCGCTTGGGCGACAGTACTGGCTGGTTTTATCTTTTCCAAACATTCGCCAATTACATTAGCCGCGACATCAATTTTAGCAGGTCTGATTTTATTTGTTGCTCATTTAGCATGGATGAATCCAGCCATTACAAATCTGGTTCCAGTTTTAAATTCATATTGGCTAGATATTCATGTTTCAATGATTACCGCTAGTTATGGCTTTTTAGGATTAGGAGCGTTGCTCGGTTTTATCACGCTGCTTTTATTTATTTTAAAAACAAAAAAGAATGATAAACGCCTTAGTTTGGCAATAATTGAGCTTAATGCTATTAACGAGATGAGTTTAATGATAGGATTGGCGATGCTTACTGTTGGAACATTTTTAGGTGGTGTTTGGGCAAATCAAAGTTGGGGACACTACTGGGGCTGGGATCCAAAAGAGGTCTGGGCATTAGTTTCTATTTTGGTTTATGCCGTTGTTGTACATATTAGATTTGTTAAAAAAATCTATACTCCATATAGTTATAGCGTAATTTCATTGCTTGCTTTTACCTCTGTTTTGATGACCTATTTTGGAGTAAATTATTATCTTGGAGGCTTGCATTCATATGCAAAAGGCAACCCTGTGCCGATTCCAGCATTTGCACCAATAACTTATGCAGTTATATTTATTATAATTATAATAGCATATCGTAATCGTAAATTATCACTTGATGCTTAATGTCATAAGTTGACATTAAGCACCTGTACTTCCAAAACCACCATCTCTTTTTTGTGTTGAATTAATATTAAACATAAAACCAAAATGTTGCAAAAGAGTGACTTGTGCCACTCTTTCTCCTTTACATATTTTTTTTTCAGGCATGTTAGTGGGATTGTGTACTCGTATCATAATTTCATCTCTATAATCCATATCAATTATACCAACGCCATTTGCTATAATGAGTTGTTTTGATAATGAGCTACGTAGCATAAGTTGTATATAATATGATTTTAAAAATATTTCATAAGTATTGATATTGAGTTTATTAAAAAAAGTTTTGTTAGTTTGAAAACTTTCATGTAAAAGCTCCTCATCAATAGCAATTCCAAGTGGTATGAGAACCGTTTGTCCTTGCTTAATTATCATATCATCATTCGCATACAAATCGATACATGCAGAGTGTTTACTTCCTCTAGTCGGCATAATTCCATTATTTATGCTTTTAAACATTTTTTTCCTTTTCTTTAATCTCTAATATGTTATCCTAAAAGTATTAAAATTTTGTATAGGATATTAAAAATGGAAGAGTTTTTAAACAAAATAAAACAAGCAAGTAAGAGTTTTAATGAATTAAGTGGAGCTACTAAGCATGAAATATTAAAACAGATGGCAGATACTCTTAAAAGTAATAGTACAACTATTATAAAAGCGAATAAAATAGATATGAAAGAAGCAGAAATTAATCAACTTTCTTCGGCTATGAAAGATAGGCTATATATAGACAAAAATCGTGTTGATGATATGGCAAATGCAATTATACAGATTGCATCTTTAAATAATCCCATTGGAAGAATTCTTGATGGTTGGGTAACAGAAAATGGATTAAAAATCGAAAAGGTATCTATTCCAATAGGAGTAATTGCAATTATATATGAATCTCGCCCAAATGTTACGAGCGATACAGCAGCTTTATGTTTTAAAAGTTCTAATGTCTGTGTGTTAAAAGGTGGCAAGGAAGCTCAAAATTCAAACACAGCCATAGCTAATATTTTACGCTCGGTACTTATTAAAAATAATTTACCTGAGGCTTTAATATCACTTTTACCAGATTCATCACGCAAAGGTGTTGCAAAGCTTATAAAAATGGATAAATATGTAGATTTAATTATTCCTCGTGGGGGAGAAGGACTTATACAATATGTAAGTAAAAATGCAACTGTACCAGTTATAAAACATGACAAAGGACAATGTCATACATACATAGATAAAGATGCAGATATTGATGATGGTATAAAGATTGCAGTTAATGCAAAAACAAATAGACCTGGTGTGTGTAATGCGATGGAAACTTTATTGATTGATAAAGTGGTTGCGAAAAAAATACTTCCTTTATTAAAATTAGCTTTTGATAAAGAAGGTACAATGCTAAAAGGGTGTAAAGCAACAACTGAAATTATTTCAATTACCTTGGCAACTGATGAAGATTTTGATACAGAATATTTGGCAAATATTTTAAATATTAAGATAGTTGATGGTATTGATGGAGCGATTGGACATATTAACAGATTTGGTTCAGGTCATTCCGAGGCGATTATTACGCAAAATGTTAAAACAGCTGAGATTTTTTTAAATGCAATAGATGCAGCGGTTGTATATCTAAATGCATCTACAAGATTTACGGATGGTGGTGCCTTTGGATTTGGTGCAGAGGTTGGAATCAGCACAAATAAACTACATGCCAGAGGACCCATGGCAATAGAGGGATTAACTACTTATAAGTATAAGGTTTATGGTTCAGGTCAGATACGTTGAGAAATAAAGTTTTAGATATTAGTAATTTGTCTTTTGGATATAAAAAAGATAAATTGCTTTATAAAAATTTAAATTTATCATTACATGCAGGAGAAATAAAAGCAGTTGTAGGTGAGAGTGGCGTTGGTAAAACTACACTATTTGAATTAATTGTTGGAAATTTAAAACCTTTATCAGGAAATATTACATGTAAAAGAGTTTCACAAGTTTTTCAAGACCCATACAGTTCATTTCATCCTAGTTATACAATTATACAGCAAATAAAAGATGTGGCACCAATTGCTAATATTGATAGGTATTTAAGTGTTATGAATTTGACGATGTCTAATTTGTTAAAACTCCCTCATGAACTTTCAGGTGGGCAACTGCAACGTGCTTCAATCATTCGAGCACTTTTAATGAAGCCACAGTTATTGCTGTTAGATGAACCAACTTCCGCACTAGATAACATTATTCAACTAGATATTATGAAGATGCTTTTAACACATGTTTTAGATATTGCTATGCTGCTTATAACTCATGATTTGGATTTGGCAAAATGGTGTGCTGATGAAATATATCAACTATAAAATAGAGGTGCCCATAAGTGCCAGACCATAATAAATATGATATTTATTATGGTCTGGCACTTATTATATTTAGAGGTGCTCTTTATTATAAATTTCTTGCATTTTTATTTGTAAGTTATTTAGCCACTCTTTATCATGTTTATCAGCGATAAATGAGTCTAAAAAAATTACTTTTATTTTTTTTGGTTTGTAATAATATTTTTTAATATTATAACAAGATGATGTTGCTATTAAAACTATTGGCTGTACTTTAAGGGCATATTTATTAGCTACTATTTTTGCTCCTGGCTTAAAAGGCAACATGTCTCCTGTTGTACTTCTAGTACCTTCTGGAAAAATAGTAATTACTCTGCCTTTGTCAATTTGTTTTTTACTTGCTTTTAGTAGTTTTATAAGTGAGCTTTTGCTCTCTCTCTCAATAGCAATATCATCTGGCAAACGAAGCGTTAAACCAAAAAAAGGGATATCAAATAGCTCTTTTTTTGCAACCCATGCTAAATCCCTTGGTGATAAAAGTTCTACAATGCCAATATCTAAATCACTTTGATGATTGATTAAAAACATTTGTGCATCTGGATCCTCATGTCCCATTTTTTTAAATGACCAAAATGTTAAAAGCTGAATAAATTTCGCAGAAATTTTTTGCGCTTTTGGTGTTGGCACAAATTTAAAGATTGATATCATAATAACCATAGCAAGTAATATTATAAATGTGGCATACGCCCAACTAATTCGAGCAAATATCTTCATTTTTTATCCATCCTACCTTATTATTATCTAACTTTATTCTTATATATCCATTATGTTTATTTAATTCTTTAAAATAAGATTTTTGAGTAGTGAGTTCAAAAACTACTCCCTGCGGTATGGGCAGTATCTTTATACCCGTTTTGCTCTTTACGCATATCTCTTTTTGCGGAACAATTAAATAAATGATATAAATTGATATAAGTATAGCTAAGAAAATATAAAGATATCTTTTCTTAAAGATTATTAAAATTAATAAAATAAACAAGATTGTAGTTGCTATAATTAATTTTAATAATTTATATTGTTTAGCAGTTGGAGAAAGATTAGTTTGTGTACTTACTAAATTATTAATCACTACAATTGGTATTGAAATCGTTGCATAACTTTGTGTTAAAAGGTTAAAATATGTAAATTTAAAAGTTTGTATATCCTTGTTGATGATAGCATAATAGATAACAGTAGAAAAGGCTGTAGAATTATTTGCTGATTCAATACCTTGTTTGCGAACATTACTTATATGTATATCAAAAAGGTTTGCTTGCAAGGCTTTTGCAAAAAATAAAACTATATTTGAATTATTATCATAAGTTGTAGTTTTATAGTCTGTAATCTGAAAATTTTTTGCAATTACATTTGAAAAATTTTTTGGTGGATTTAATGTAATTACGTTTATCAATTTTGGCGATAATATGGCTACTCTTGGATATGTTGTATTATCATCTTGATTAAGAGCTGTTGCTATGATGCGTGGTAATTTTTTGCTTTGATTTATATCTTGAAGATAAAAGGTATTGACTGTATATATTCCATCATGAGAATAGAGTGGGATTGGATTTATTAAATTCATGCCTTTTGGCATATCAAACTTGTACGTTAATGTTTTATATTTTTGGTTTGTAATTAGATATTTGATAGATATTGGAAATATTTGAGTGTTTATTATTTTTTTTGGTGTCTTACTATATGAAATATAGATTATTTTTTGATATTTTCTACTATTGTTATTATAATTTTGCGTAGAGACGATATTATTAGATAGAGGCATACTCCATAAAGAAGCGATACAAATTATAAAAATAATAGATATTTTTTTCACGTATTTAAAAATCCACTTAGCATTTTTACACCATCTTCACTACCAAGTAAAGACTCCATAGCGCGCTCAGGATGAGGCATGAGAGCAAATATATTTTTATCTTTATTGCAAACTCCAGCGATTGAATCTACAGAGCCGTTAGGGTTTGATATATTGCCATCTTTATTAACATATTTTAATAATATTTGATCATTTTCATAGAGTTTTTTTAGACCAATATTATCAATATAATAGTTTCCATCATGATGGGCAATCGGGATATTTATTACCTCGTTATTATGCATTTTCGATAAAAATTGATTATCATTAGAGATAACTTTTAAATGCTGGTAAGATGATATGAAGTGTAATTTTTCATTTCGTTTTAATGCACCAGGAAGTAAATTTACCTCCGTTAATATTTGAAAGCCATTACAAATGCCAAGAATTTTACCACCATTATTTGCAAATTTAATAACATTTTGCATAATAGGAGAAAATTTTGCAATTGCACCACTTCTTAAATAATCACCATAACTAAATCCTCCAGCCAACACAACTAAGTCTGTACTAACTGGCAATAAAATCTCTTTATGCCATACTATATTTACATTAGCACCAATTTTTTTAAAGGCATCAATAGTGTCATATTCACAATTTGTGCCAGGAAATTGCAAAACAGCTACATTCATTTTATAAGCTCTATTTCGTAGTCTTCAATAACTGTATTTGCGAGTAGTTCTTCACACATTTTAGTAACTTCTTGTTTTGCAACATCTAAATCTTTGATATCTAGTTGCAAAATTATCTGTTTGCCAACTCTTACATCTTGGACATCTTTAAAATGTAAAGAATCAAGAGCATGGTGAACTGCTTTTCCTTGAGAATCTAAAACCCCGTTTTTTAATGAAATATTTATTATTGCTTTCATTTTTTATCCTAATATTCTATTTAAAACTTCCTCATAAGCAATGCTTAGCCCACCTAGTCCCTGACGAAAGCGATCTTTATCCATCTTTTCTCTAGTTACTGTATCCCAAAATCTACAATTATCTGGAGAAATTTCATCAATTAAGATAATATTTTTATTAATATCTTTTCCAAATTCAAGCTTAAAGTCAATTAAATCTAAGTTTTTATCTTTGAAGTACGGTTGTAAAATATTATTAATTTGCCGTGCTATTCGCCTTATTTTATCAAGTTCATCTTGAAAATCTATAAGTCCTAAAATTAAAGCATGCTGGTCATTTAATTTTGGATCGCCTAAGTCATCATTTTTATAATCAAATTCTACAAGAGTAAAAGGTAAAACAGTTCCCTCTTTAATTCCAAGATTTCTACTTAAACTTCCAGTCGCAATATTTCTAACAATAACTTCAATTAAAATAACTTCAGCTTTTTTATGGAGCATGTGATTATCATCTATCATTTTAACAAAATGAGTTGTAATACCATTGTTTTCAAGGAGTTTAAACAGTTGTGTTGATATTTTATTATTTAATGCTCCTTTTCCAACCTCGCTCGAATGTTTTTGTCCATTAAAAGCTGTTAAATCATCCTTAAATTCAGAGATCAAAAGATTGTCATCATCTGTACTAAAAAGTCTTTTTGCTTTTCCTTCATAAAGAAGTTTACCTTTTTGCATTTTATTTATATCCTTTGGTAATAATTAAAGCTTTTAATATATCTGTTGCTACTTGTAGTTGAGCATCTTTGCTTAATTGATGGTTTGTAATTATCTTTTCTTTATTGTGCTTTTTTGCTTTTTGCTTTTTGCTTTTATTATGATCATGCTTATATTGCTCAGAATCTTTAAGTAAAACCGTTTTTAAATGATCTTGCAAATCAACTTCTTTGATATTAAAATTATTGTTATATGTTTTAATTTCGCCAGGACGTACAATTACATCAGGCGTGATACCAATGTTTTGAATTGTTCGTCCACTTGGTAGGTAGTATCTTGCAATAGTTAGTTTCACTGCTTGATTTTTTGCAATTGGAAGCACAACTTGCACGCTTCCTTTACCAAAACTTTTTTGACCAACAATGATGGCGCGTTTATGGTCTTGAAGTGCACCTGAGGTGATTTCAGCAGCACTTGCAGTTCCGCCATTAATTAACACGACTATTGGTAGATTTGTCATGGTTTTTGCAGGATTTGCTTTATAGATGGCATCTTCAGAAGAGATTCGTCCCTTTTGAGATACAATTATTCCATGATGAACAAAAAGATTAACCAAGTCAACAGCTTGATCTAATAATCCTCCAGGATTATTACGTAAATCCAAAATAATACCTTTATCTTTATGTCCATATTTATTTAGAGCTTTTTTAACACCAGATACTACTTTTTGGTCAAAACTAACAATTTTAATATATAGTATCTGTTTACCAATTTGTCTAGTATAAACTGATTGAATTTTGATTAAGCCACGAACGATATGAATTTTGATGGGTTTTGTAGCACCTTTTCTAACTACTGTAATATTAATAGGAGTTCCTATTTTTCCACGCATTAAAGTTACTGCCTTATTTATATTCATACCAATTGTTGATTTATTGTTAATCATTAAAATGATATCACCAGCTTTGACTCCTGCCTTATATGCTGGAGTGCCAGAAATCGGAGCGATAACTGTTAGGATATGATCTTTTATGCCAACACTAATGCCAAGTCCTCCAAATTGTCCTGTTGTTTCGGTTTGTAAATTTTTGTAGCTTTTTTTGGTTAAAAATGAGGAATGCGGATCAAGATTTGTCATAAGACCTTTTAGGGATTTATTGATTAAAATATTTAGAGATTCTTTATCTACGTAATATTTTTGGACAATACTTAAAACACGAGTAAATTTCTCTAATGCTTTTAATCTAGAAATCTCTTGTTGCTGTTTTTTTGAGATATTTGCAAATGATGATGAAGGCATAACCAAACTAATTGCGACTAAGAAAGTGGCGAAACCAAGTAAGTAAGACTTTTTATTTAACATGTAAACCCATTTCGAAATAATTTACTAAAATTATACTAAAATCTAATTAATAAGACAATGGCAAATATCGGTTATGAAATATAGACTAAAGATACTTGACAATAATAGACTCAATTTGATATAATCATAAGAAATTAATTATAGGAGAAAAGAAGATGAATAATGTATTTGAAAAATTAACACACAATATGACACAGGCGGTAGAATCAGCGATATCTTTGGCTTTACACAATAAAAATATGGAGGTTGACCCATTGCATTTTTTATGGGCACTTCTGACAAATTCAAATTCTGTTTTAAATCAAACCTTAAATAAGATGAATGTGGAAAAAACAGCATTGGAATTAGATATAAAAAGCATGGCAAATAAATTGTCAACATCCTCATCAGTTACTAAAGAGGATATCAAACTTTCAAAAAAATTTGTAGATTCTCTTGAACGGGGTGTAGCTCAAATGGTTCAAAATGGAGATTCATTTTTGGCAGTTGATAGTTATATTTTAGGAAACTTAAATGAATCACCTTTTAAAGATATTATACAAAAGTATGTAAATATTGTTGATTTCACTAAAACTTTAGAATCTTTTCGGGGTGGACAAAAAATAGAATCTCAAACAGCAGATGAAAATCTTGAGGCTCTATCAAAATATGGAATTGATTTAACACAGCAAGCAGCTGAGGGTAAACTCTCTCCTGTTATCGGACGCGACGAAGAGATAAATCGCACTATGCAGATTCTAATCAGAAAAACGAAAAACAATCCTATTTTATTAGGTGAGCCCGGCGTTGGTAAAACAGCTTTGGTTGAAGGTTTGGCACAGAGAATTTATAACAAAGAAGTACCATTATCATTACAAAACAAGCGTGTCGTTACACTTGATATGAGTTCTTTAATAGCGGGTGCAAAATATCGTGGTGAATTTGAAGATAGACTAAAAGCTGTTATTGATGAAGTAAAACAAAGTACAAATATTATACTTTTTATTGATGAAATTCATACAATAATAGGTGCTGGCGCTAGTGAGGGCAGTATGGACGCGGCAAATATTTTAAAACCAGCTCTTGCTCGCGGCGAACTTCGCACCATTGGAGCTACAACTTTAAAAGAGTATAGAAAATATTTTGAAAAAGATGCAGCACTGCAAAGGCGTTTTCAACCAATTAGCGTAGATGAGCCAACCATAAATCAGGCATTACAAATTTTACGTGGAATAAAAGAAAATTTGGAAACGTACCATAATATAACAATAACAGATTCTGCTTTAGTGGCAGCTACAAAATTAAGTCAAAGATATATATCTGACAGATTTTTACCAGATAAAGCAATAGATTTAATAGATGAGGCAGCAGCTGAACTTAAAATGCAAATTGAGAGTGAGCCAAATGCCCTCTCGTTAATCAAAAGAAAAATTCAAGAGTTGCATGTAGAAAAAGAAGCTTTAAAAATGGAAGATAGAGCAAGTAATTTAAAGCGATTAAAAGAGATAGAAAAAGAGTTAGCAGATGCAAAAGAAACACAGCAATCATTACAATCTCAATTTTCTCATGAAAAAGAGATTTTTGATAAGATAGCATCAATAAAATCTGATATAGAAATAAAAAAACGTGAAGCAGAGTTTGCAAAAAACAGCGGTGATTATAATAAAGCAGCAGAGATAGAATATGGCATAATTCCTAAGTTAATCGAAGAAGATAAAACTTTACAAAATAAATGGAAAGAGATGCAAAACGAGGGAACTTTACTTAAAAACAGTGTTGATGAAGATGCTATTGCTTCTATTGTAAGTAGATGGACAGGTATTGCTGTTAGTAAAATGCTTCAAAGTGAAAAAGATAAAATTTTACATGTAGAAGATGAATTAAATTTATCAGTTATTGGGCAAGAGCGTGCAATTCATGCATTGTCGCGCGCTATTAAAAGAAACAAAGCTGGACTTGGTGATAAAAATAGACCAATTGGAAGTTTTTTGTTTTTGGGACCAACTGGTGTTGGTAAAACTCAAACAGCTAAAACTTTAGCAAAGTTTTTATTTGATACTCAAGATGCAATGATTAGAATTGATATGAGTGAATATATGGAAAAACATGCAGTTTCACGTTTAGTTGGAGCACCTCCTGGATATGTTGGCTACGATGAAGGTGGACAACTAACTGAGGCGGTACGTCGTAAACCATATAGTGTTATTTTACTTGATGAAATAGAAAAGGCTCATCCTGATGTTTTTAATATTTTACTTCAAGTGTTAGATGATGGACGCTTGACTGACAATAAGGGTATAACAGTTGATTTTACCAACACAATAATTATCATGACAAGCAATATCGCAAGTGATAAAATTATATCTTTAAGCGGTGATTATGCCAAGATGCAAGATGCTGTAATGGGTGATTTAAAATTATCATTTAAACCAGAATTCTTAAATAGGCTTGATGATATTATTATTTTTAATCCATTAGGAAGTATTCAAATTAAGGGTATAGTTGATCTATTTTTTATAGAGATACAACAAAAGGTAAAAGAGAAAGATATTACTATATCATTGACGCAAGATGCAAAAGAGATGATCGCAAAAGCTGGATTCGATAATGTTTATGGTGCTAGACCATTAAAACGTGCATTATATGAAATTGTTGAAGATAGATTAGCTGATCTGATTTTAAGCGGTCAAATAGCCGAAGGCTCACATGTAACATTTGACGCTAAAGATGATGAGATAAAAGTTGATATATCATAATAAAATTAGATGGCTATAATTATAGCCATCTAATAAATAAGAAAATATAAATATAGACAACACTTAACGACACTTTAAGTAAATTTTTATTATAATTTCAAACTTAAATTTAACAGAGGATTTGGCATGAAAAGAACATACCAACCACATAATACGCCACGTAAGCGTACTCACGGTTTTAGAACACGCATGGCTACTAAAAATGGTCGTAAAATTATTAATGCACGCCGTCGTAAAGGTCGTAAGTCATTGACAGTTTAGGTCGTTTTGTTTTATTAAAAAAACATAAAGAATTTCAATATATATATATAAAAGGGAAAAATGCTCACTCTCTGGGCTTTATTCTTTTTTTTCTTCATAAGCAAGATATCTCAAAAATTGGTTTTACTGCAACTAAAAAATTAGGCAATGCTGTTGTTAGAAATCGTTTTAAAAGAAGAATGAGAGCTTTATTTTATCAAAATTTAAATATTCTTAGAGATGGCTATTATGTTTTAGTAGCTAAGAAAAATTTAGATACAATAGATTTTAAAACTTTAGATAAAAATTTTAAAAAATTAATATCAAAAATAGGTGCTTTAAAAGATGATTAAAAAAATACTTTTGTATCTTTTGAGTATTTATCAACGATTTTTTACCTTGTTTAGTTTTGGAAGTTGTAGATTTTACCCAACTTGTAGCGAATATAGCAGATGGGAGTTCGAAAATAATTCTATTTCAAGTGCTTTTTATCACACTTTTACTAGAATACTACGTTGCAATCAACTTTTTGAAGGTGGAATCGATTATCCATTATTAGGTAAATTAAAATTAAACCCTAAAAAGTTAGATATTTGTCTTATAAAATATTGGCTAGTACCAGATAAAAAAGGCAGATTTTATATAATAAAGAATTTTAAATATAAAGGTCAAAAGTGTTTGAAAAATTAACAGCAAATCAAAGATTAATCTTAGCCGTAGCAGTATCATTTATCTTTTTTATCGGATATTCGTATCTATTTCCACATAAAAATATAGGTGTAAATCATAATAGTAAGCAAACAATTACAAAAGAGATATCTTCAGTTTTTAAAACTACAAGCCATTCACAAAAAGTTAACACAAAGCATGTAACGGCTAGTACAACAAATACGCTAGTAGTAGTTAATTCAAAACGGTATAAATTAAAAATAGATACTTTGGGTCGTATCTCATCTATGGTGTTGTTAGAAAATAAATATCGTGATAAAAAACACAAATCGGCACAATTGATCGAACAAAATGGTATTAAACCTCTTTATTTGATATTTACAAATACTAAACTAAACAATGAAGCAAAGAAAGTGCCTTATGAAGCTACCGTGCATACATTAAACTTATCAAATGGTAATAATAGTGTAACATTAGTTCAAAAACTATCTTCTTTGCGTATTACTAAAAAAATAATATTTGATAAAAATGGACATTATACTATTGATATTTCACTCTCTAAACCTGCTAAATATTCCATTTTGTTTGGTCAACGCCCCAAAGTTAAAGCTAAAATGATGACAGTTGCGGGAGCTATGATTTATTATGGTAAGGGTAAAAATACAATTTTTAAAGATGGCGATGTTAAGGAGAAAAAAGTATTTAAAAATGTACATTTTGTATCATCATTTGATCAATATTTTGCAGATATTATTTATGGATTTGATAAACATTTAAAAGTTACAGTAGGATATGATAATAAACATAATCCACTAGTTACTCTAACTGGCATGCAAAATATGAAGCTAAATGGCTATATTGGACCAAAAACATACAAAACATTAAAAACATTAGATCCTGTTTTAGTAAATAGTATTGAATATGGTTGGTTTACTTTTGCAGCTCGTCCACTTTTTCTTGTACTTGCTTGGCTATATTCAATTTTTGGCAATTGGGGGTGGGCTATCATCGCATTAACCATTCTTGTTCGTCTTGTTTTATATCCACTAACGTACAAGGGCATGGTCTCTATGCAAAAAATGAAACTTGTAGCTCCAAAAGTAAAAGCACTGCAAGCAAAGCATAAAGGTGATGCACAAAGAATGAATGCAGCAGTAATGCAAGAATATAAAAAGAATGGCGTAAATCCACTAGGAGGTTGTCTTCCTATGGTTTTACAAATTCCAGTATTTTTTGCTATGTATCGTGTGTTTTTAAATACTCCCGAACTACAAGGGGCTCATTGGATTTTATGGGTTCATAATTTGGGTCAGATGGATCATCTATACATTTTACCAGTTTTAATGGGAGTTACTATGTTTTTTCAACAGCATATTACTCCAAATAACTTTTCAGACCCATTGCAAGCAAAAGTATTTAAGTACCTGCCAGTTCTTTTTACATTTTTCTTTATAACATTTCCAGCAGGCTTAGTTCTTTATTGGTTAACTAATAACTTAGCCTCTATTGCTCAACAATATTTTGTAAATAGAAAATTTGCAACTCTAAAAAAAGAAACACCAGCTAAGGAGACTACAAAAAAAAGCTTGGAGAAAAAAAATGATTAAAATTGAATCTAATTTATTAGAAGATGCTTATATAAAAGCAACTGCTCATTTTGATTGTTCACTTACTGAACTTTTAATTGAGGTAGTCCAGTATCCAAAACATGGCTTTTTGGGCTTATTTAAAAAGTCAGCAATCATAGTTGCATCTCGTAAACATGTAGATGACATACAAAATATTGATAAAAAATCTTTTATACAAGATGAGATATATAAAGAAGAAGATAAAATTGAGTTAAAAAAAGATTTTGAAGAGATTAAAGAGCAACAATTTTTAAACGATACAATTTTACCAACCTCTTTTGTTAGCGACCAAGATGATGAAGATAATATTTTAAAAGAAGATGAGTTTGATGAACAAGATATTGAAGATGAGTTTGAAATAGCACAAATTGCTATAAAAGTTAAACAAGAGATTAATGAACTATTTAGTCATATATGTTTTGATATTAAAGAGATTAGTGTGCGCGTTTATAATGATGAAACCTTATTGATTGAATTTGATGGTGAAGATAGTGCTCTTTTAATTGGTAAAGAGGGATATAGATACAAAGCATTGTCGTATATGATATTTAATTGGATAAACTCAAAATACCAACTGCAAGTTCGCCTTGAAATAGCTAAATTTTTAACTAATCAAGAAGGTGCGATTTCAAGATATCTCCTAAATGTATGTGAAACAATTGATAAGCAAGGTCGTGCTCAAACTAAAATTTTAGATGGTATTTTAATTCAAATAGCCTTAAAACAGTTAAGAGGTAGCTATCCTGATAAGTATGTTGCTGTACGTTCTACGCGTGATGGATTAAAGTATATTATAATTAATGATTATCATAAAGGATATTAAAGATATATGACTGATACAATTTGTGCTATTGCAACAGCACATGGTGTAGGCTCTATCGCTATCATCCGCATTAGTGGTAAGGCTTCAGTTAATATCGCTAAAAAGATATCTAAAAAAAATAATTTTAATCCACGATATGCAACTTTAACTTCTATCTATGATACTGACAATAAACTTCTTGATGAGGCAATTATTATATATTTTAAAGCCCCATTTAGCTTTACAGGTGAGGATATTGTAGAGATACAGTGTCATGGTGGTATTGTTTTAGCAGAATTGATTTTAAAAGTTGTATTAGCCTATGGCGCAAGTTTGGCGTTACCTGGCGAATTTAGCAAACGAGCTTTTTTTAATGATAAAATTGATTTAAGCAAAGCTGAAGCAATTGCAAAACTAATAGAGGTCAAAAGTGAAGATGCGGTTAAAATTTTAGCTATGCAAATTAAAGGCTCACTTACAAAATATATAGATGCTATTAGGGACGAGATGCTTCATATTTTAGCTTTTTCTGAAGTTAGCATAGACTATGCTGAAGAAGATTTACCACAAGATTTGATACAGCAAATTATCGCTAAACTTAACTTTTTAAATACAAGCTTAGATAAAACATTAAAATCAAGCGAATTGCGTAGTGGACTTATGCAAGGCTTTAAAGTGGCTATTATCGGCAAACCAAATGTTGGGAAAAGTTCATTATTAAACATGCTCTTAGACTACAATCGTGCAATTGTAAGCAAAATTGCAGGTACCACTAGAGATACTATTGAAGAACAGATTAAAATAGGAACACATTTAATTAGAATTATCGACACTGCTGGCATACGTAATGCAGATAATGAGATTGAACAAATTGGGATTGAACGTTCAATTAAGACTATTAAAGAGAGCGATATTGTTGTGGCTCTTTTTGATAATTCAAGAGAATTTGATTATGAAGATGAAGTTATTTTAAAATGGTTAAAGCAGTATCAAAACAGCAAAGAAATTATTGTTGTTTTAAATAAAATAGATCTTAAAAATAGATTTAATATTAAAAAACTAGCAAAATATCAATATCTTAAACAAAATTCTCAAAAAAATTCTCAATTGCTTATTAATGAATTAGAAAAAATTATTGATAAAAATAATGATTCTGATGAAATTATGCTTATTTCATTACGTCAAATAGAGGCAGTAAAACAAGCATTAAAAGCGATACGAGATGCTAAAGAACCACTCCTTAACCAAGAGTTAGAGATATTTTCATTTCATATTACAGAAGCTATCAATGCCATTGGTTTAATCACTAGATCGTTTCAAACAGATGAGATGTTAGATAAAATGTTTAGCTCATTTTGTTTAGGAAAGTAATAGATGAAATATTTGGCAATAGATTTAGGCTTAAAGCGTATTGGCTTAGCTTATTGTGTGCATAAAGATGTGGTAATACCTTTAATGGCAATACAAAGAAAAAATAGAAATCAAGCAGCTAGTGAGATAAAAAATATTATAAAAGAATATAAAATCGAGACTGTTGTTATTGGTGTAGCTATTGGTGGAGATAGTGAAGATGAAATGAGTCGTAGAGTAAAGCATTTTTTATCTTTATTAGAATTTGATGGTGATATTTTTATTCAAGATGAAAGTGATTCATCAATTGAAGCAAGAGAGATAATAAAAGGCGATATGAGTAACAAAAAAGATGGTAGAATTGATTCAATATCTGCTATGATTATTCTAAGGCGATATTTAAGAGTTTAAGTGATATAATAAAGTCAAAAATGGATAATTGATGTATAATATATTTGAAGATGAAGATGATATGTTTATGGGGTCGCCTAAGAGTAAATTTTTAGATATTGTTTTTAATGCAAATCGTGGGTTAGTTGAGTTTGAACTTGAATCATTAGTTGAGAAAGTGGCGGTTTTGGAGCTAATGCTTGGAGATGATGCAGAGCTTTTGGATAAAAAAATACTAGAATATAAATTTTCAAATCAAGATGATGTGCAGACTAAACAAAAAAGTCTTTTTATAGAATTTATGGGAAATGTTCTTACGCAAAATGAGTAATAATTTATGAAATATATTTTAGTATTTTTTTTATTTTTTCAGACAATGGCAGATGCTCAAATGTATAAAATAAGATATAAAATTACATTAAGAAAGAATAAAACAGAAAAAATCCTTGTAAAGTATAATTCTATGAGCAAATTATTAAAATTTAGATGGACTTTATATAGTGGCAAACGTATAGCTTTATTTAAATCTTATAATGAAGAGGTATCTCAGTTTATTTTAAAACTTAATCGCAATCAAAATGCCATAAAATTCTACCTTACAAGTAGGGCTGTTAATTATAATATATTACCATATATAATTTTACAATTTAAAAAATTTAATTATGTTGCACATAAGGCAGTTTTTTGGTTATATCTGTTTGATAATCAAAATATTATAGCTTTAAAATTTTTGAAATAAGGAGATATTGCACTTATGGTTGATAATATTAATATAGAGATACAAAAATTAATAAAAGAGATAAACTATGACGAACTAAATCATCATTCATCTCTTTTGATGGGGGGCAAACGTCTTCGTGCAAAACTTATTTTAACTATTGCTAAAAATGCAGAAAATGCACCTTTGCTTGGTGCAATTGTAGAGATGATTCATTCAGCTAGTTTACTTCATGATGATGTTATTGATGATGCTACAATTAGACGCGGACAAAAATGTGTAAATGCTACAAAAGGTAGTAAAACTGCTATTATGCTTGGTGATATCTTATATGCTAAAGCATTCTCATCTTTGACATCTTTCGATGCTGATATAGCTTTTACAGTTTCTTTCGCCGTTACTTTACTTTCTGTTGGAGAGATGATGGATATAGAATTATCTCAAAGTTTTAATATAGATGAGAAGAAATATTTGGATATGCTTTATTTAAAAACGGCATCATTGATAGAAGCTGCATCATCAGCAGCGGCTCTACTTGTAGGTAAAGATAAGAAGCTTTATGGTTTATATGGTAAAAATTTAGGACTTGCTTTTCAAATTATTGATGATATTTTAGATATCGTATCTGATGAAACGACTTTGGGTAAGCCAGTATTAAATGACTTTAAAGAAGGTAAGTGTACATTGCCATATATTTATCTTTATCAAGCTCTTAGCAATCAAGATAAAAAGCGATTAATTTCCTTACATGCAAAAGATATTTCACAAGAAGATAAGGATTGGATCAAAGAGATGATGACAAAATATCATAGTATAGAAAAATCATTTAAACTTGCTAAAAGATTAACTAATGAAGCAAAAGAGATTGTTTTTAATGAACCAAAGTTAATTGATATTTTAGATAATTTAATGAAAAGAAGTTATTAATGCACTATTTGATAGTAAGTTTTACACATAAAAATTCAGCTATTGCCATGCGAGAAAAATTATCATTTTCAAATGATGAGCAGATTTCTTGTTTAACGAAATTAAAAGAATCCTCTAGTATTAACGAGGCTATTTTAATTCATACATGCAATAGAACAGAAATTTTTGTTAGTTGTAGCAGTATTATGTCAGCTACACAATATATTTTTGAACTTTTACATCAACGAATTCATATAAGTATTGAAGAACTTGAAGGGCGTGCTGATATTTTTGATAATCAAGGTGCTATTCATCATCTTTTTACTGTAGCTTCATCACTTGATTCGCTTATAATAGGAGAAACACAAGTAACAGGTCAATTAAAAGATGCCTTTAGAAATTCTCTTGATAAAGGTTTTTGTGGTCAAAAGCTTTCACGAGCTATGCATTATGCTTTTAGATGTGCAGCGAGGGTGCGAAATCTAACCAATATTTCGTCAAGACCAGTTTCAATCGCAAGCGTAGCAATTGCAAAGCTAAAAGAGGTGATACACAATATAGAAAATAAACAGGCTTTAGTGATAGGTGTTGGAGAGATGTCAGAGATTACAATTAAGCATCTATTGGCAAACAAGGTTAAGGTGCATATTACAAATAGAACTTATAAACATGCAAAAACATTAGCTCAAAAATATGATATAAAAATTATAGATTTTACAGATTTGCCTGATGCAATTAATAGATTTGAAATTATATTTACCGCTACATCATCACAAGAGCCAATAATTACAGATAAAGATATTAATAAATGTTGTTTTGAGAGATTTTGGTTTGATATGGCAATGCCAAGAGATATCAAATTAGAAGATACAAAACATATTAATCTTTTTCAAATAGATGATTTAAAATCTGTAGCTAATATAAATGTGCATCTAAGAGAAGATGAAGCAAAAAGTTCTTATGAAATTATTGGTCGTCAAACCATGCAATTTTATGAATGGTTGCAGACATTATCTGTTGAGCCAATCATCAAACATTTATATCTAAAAGCAGATAGTGCTGCAGAAATTGAAACAACTAGGGTGGTTACAAAAAAATATCTTCCAAAAAAATATGAAAAACAACTTTTGAAAATGAATCAGCAAGTTTTAAAAAGATTTTTACATGGCATGGTTGATAAATTAAGAGATATTTCTGGAAATAGTGATGCAGATACGGTTATTGAATCTTTAAAATTTTTATTAAATGATAATAATGCAACACTATTAAATGAATACAAATGCGAACATATAATTAAAGGTTAAATATGCGAACATCAAAATTATATATTCCAACAAGTAAAGAGATGCCAGCTGATGCAGTATTAGCTAGCCATATTTTACTCATTCGTGGTGGTTTTATAACTCAAGTTGCAAGTGGTTTGTATAATTTATTACCACTTGGAAAAAGAGTTTTAAGAAAAATTGAGACTATCATTCATGAGGAACTTCAATTAATTGGCGCTCAAGAAGTAGAACTTAGTTTTGTAACTCCCGCAAAACTTTGGCAAGAGAGCGGCCGTATTGAGAAATTTGGTAAAGAACTTTTGCGCTTTAAAGATAGAAAAGATAATCTTTTTGTATTAGGTCCCACACATGAAGAGATGATGGTAAACTTAGTTAAAAATAAAGTAACAAGTTACAAACAGTTACCACTTCATTTATATCAGATAAAAATAAAATTTAGAGATGAAGCACGCCCACGTTTTGGACTTATGCGTGGTCGTGAATTTATTATGCAAGATGGATACAGTTTTCATGAAAATCAAGAAGATTTAGATAGAGAATTTACTATTTTAGAAAAAACATATAAAAAAATTTTAGATAGGCTTGGATTAAAATATAGGGTTGTTGAAGCTGATAGTGGGATTATTGGTGGGAGCGGCTCAAAAGAGCTAATGGTTTTAGCTAGCAGTGGAGAAGATACCTTAGTTATTTGTGATAGTTGCGAATATGGAGCAAATATTGAAGCTGCGGTGAGATCTAAAAAAGATATGACTACACAAATGACACACAATAAGTTTAAAAAAGTTAAAACAAAATCCATTAAAAGCATAGAAGATTTAAGTAAGTTTTTTAATATTGATTCTTATTATATTATAAAAACTGTTGCTAAAAGGATTATTTATAAGCAAGATAGTGAAATTGTTCTTTTTTTCTTACGAGGTTGTGATTTTTTACAAGAAGTAAAAGCTCTTAATGCAATTGGCGGTATCGATATTGTTGATGTTAGCGAAGATGAATTAAAAGAGATAGGCTTAGTCGCAGGTTTTATGGGTCCATTAGATGACATATCTGTGAAGTTTATTTTAGATATTAGTTTGCGTGGTGAAACAGATATAATTTGTGGTGCAAATGAGTTAGATTATCATTATGTTGGTGTGGATTTATCATCTTTTACAAATTATGTAGATATTGCTGAAGTGCAAGAGGGCAATAGCTGTCCTCATTGTTTGGGAAAATTATTATATACAAAAGGTATAGAAGTAGGGCATATTTTTAAGTTAGGAACTACATATTCAAAAGCTTTAAAAGCTGAATTTTTAAATAATCAAGGTAGAGCAGAGCCATTTATTATGGGCACATATGGTATGGGTGTTAGTCGTTTAATTGCAGCAATTATTGAACAACATCATGATGAAAAAGGCATGATATGGACAAAACAAAGTGCGCCATACTTTGTAAATATCATGATATCTAATATTAAAAATGTGGAGCAAGTAGATTTTGGCGAAAAATTATATTCTAATCTTTTAGATAAGGGTGTTGAGGTTATTTTAGATGATACAAAAGAGAGATTTGGATATAAAATGAAAAATGCCGAACTTATTGGATATCCATATACCGTAATAATAGGCAAAGAGTTGCAAAATGGTTATATACAACTCTTTAATAGAGCTACATTAAAAAAAGAAGATATTAAAAAAGAAGATATCTTTAATCATATTTTAAATGAGATATAGATGATTTATTTTTTAATATATCTATTTTTAGAAGTTGTGATATCTGTTGAAATTTCATCTGTTATAGGACCATTGTGGACATTTATTGAAATTATTTTGACAGCATTTATAGGCATATCTATGTTAATTAATTTTCGTACCACATTTTTGAAAAATTTAACCGTAGTATCATATAATTGTATAAATTTAAAAGAGTTTCAACGATTAAATCTATTTAGTGTAATAGGTGCAATTTTTTTAATTTTACCAGGATTTTTATCAGACATTATAGGCTTATTGTTACAATTTTCTGTTATGACTAATATGTTTGTTAATTATTATGGTGTAAAATCTAGCAAATGTAAATCAAATATTAATAAAAAGGACGATAATGTTATCGATGTTGAAATTATTGATGAGCATAGCTCTATTAAGTAGTTTATTTATTGCACATGCAAGTGCGAATACTCAAGCCACCCGGGTATTATCATTTTTAAAACAAAGGATTGGAGATAATCCAAAGATTAGTAATTTGAAAATTAAAATTTTAAGTCATAGACTACTAAAAAATCCTAAAGGGTGGACTGCTTATGCAGTTGTATTTCATGCAGATACAAAAATTGGTAAACAAAAAAAATCAGTTTCACAAAGATCAGTTTATTTTGCAAAAAATGGAATGTTAACGACTGAATTTATTGATATGAAAACTGGTCAAAAAATTAATGATTTAATTACACCAAAATTTAAAAAGGCATATTATACAAAAAGTAATCTTTTGTATGGTCATGCAGATGCAAAATATAAAGTAGCAATTTTTTCAGATCCATTATGCCCATTTTGTCAAGAGTTTGTTCCCCCAGCATTAAGATACATGAGAAAATATCCAAATATTTTTGCTGTGTATTATTATCATTTTCCACTATCATTGATACATCCTGCTTCGCCTACAATTGTAAAAGCTGCAATTTTTATGGAGTTAAAAGGTGATAAGTCTATAATTTTACGATTGTATGGCTTACATATAAATATTGCACAAACAAACCAACAGAAAATTTTAAATAAGTTTAATAAACAGCTAGATACACATGTAACGCTTAAAGATATTCATACAATTATGGTAGCCGATGCATTTAAACGCGATGAACAAATAGGTGATATTTTAATGGTTAGAGGAACTCCTACCTTCTTCTTTAATGGTGTCATTGATCCAGCAAAAACAAAATATAAGCGTGTAAAGGTAAAATGACATGCAAAAATTAATTATTGCAACAAGAGGAAGTAAACTAGCCTTATGGCAATCTAATCACATCAAAAATATACTCCAAGAGCAAAATCAAAATCTTGAAGTTTCTCTAAATGTTATTGTAACAACAGGAGATAAAATTTTAGATAAACCGCTCTCTGCCATAGGTGGAAAAGGTTTGTTTTTAAAAGAGCTTGAAGACGCTATGTTAAAAGGTGAGGCTCATTTAGCAGTCCACTCATTAAAAGATGTACCAACAATTTTGCCACAAGGTTTTACACTTAGTGCTATTACAAAAAGAGAAGATTTTCGTGACGCACTTTTATCTTTTAAATATCAAAATCTTGAAGCATTACCAAAAAATGCAATAGTTGGTACATCATCTTTAAGACGTCGTATGCAGATATCTATGCTTCGTCCTGATATTATTATCAAAGATTTACGCGGAAATGTTGATACAAGAATTAAAAAACTAAAAAATGGTGATTTTGATGCAATCATATTAGCTAGTGCTGGTATAAATCGTCTCGGATTTAATGATAATGTAAAATATTATCATAATATTTCATTAGATGAGATGATACCATCAATGGGACAAGGAGCATTGGGTATTGAAGCAATAAATAATAATAAAATCATAAAGATTGTATCTAAACTTCAAGATAATAAAAGTATGATAGAAACAACAATAGAGCGAGATTTTGTGGATTCATTAGATGGAGGATGTCAAGTACCAATAGGCGTTAGTGCTGCATTTATAGATGAAAATAACATAGAAGTTAGAGCAATACTTGGTTTACCAGATGGTTCTGAAATTTTGCAAGATAAACAAATTGTAAATAAAAATAATTTCACTAATATCGGTAAAATTATAGGTCAAGAATTTATAAAAAAAGGTGCAAAAGAGTTGCTAAAACGTGCTGAAATTATGGCATCAAATATTAATTCAACTTTATAATAATTATTAATATGCAAAAAACAATAGAGTTATTAAAAAAATATAATGAACTAAGTGTAATTGATGAAGAGGTCGATATTTATCTTGAAATTGCTCATATTGCGTATGCTGAAGTCAAAAAAGAGGGCGGTGGAAAGGCTCTACTTTTTACAAAAGTAGTAGATAAAAATAAAAGGTTTAGCGTACCAATTTTAATGAATCTTTTTGGCTCATATGCAAGATGCGAATTACTATTTGGTAGAGAAGTTGAATCAATTGCCGATGAGATAACAAAGCTTTTACATTTAAAGCCACCAAGTGGTTTTAGAGCAAAAGTCTCAATGCTAGGTAATTTGTTTGCATTAAAAAATATCTTTCCAAAGCGTTTAAAATCAAAAGGTGAATGTCAAGAGATAAAATATTTGGATAAAGAGATTGATTTGTTTAAGCTTCCTGTATTAACGACATGGGAACAAGATGGCGGAGCATTTATTACTATGGGACAAGTTTATACGCAAAGCCTTGACGGTGATATGGTTAATCTTGGAATGTATAGACTTCAGTTATATGATAAAAATCATTTAGGAATGCACTGGCAGATACATAAAGATTCATCACATTTTTTTGATCAGTATAAAAAAGTTAATGCAAAAATGCCCGTTTGCATCTGTATAGGAGGAGATCCTCTCTATACATGGTGTGCAACAGCCCCCCTTCCTTACGGTGTTAATGAACTGCTTATGTATGGATTAATAACAAAAAAACCAGCAAAGCTTGTAAAATCACTTACTACACCTTTGTATATTCCTTATAATGTGGATTATGTCATAGAGGGGTGGGTTGATCCACAAAAATCACAAATTGAGGGACCATTTGGCGATCATACTGGATACTATACATTAAAAGAACCATATCCAATACTAAAAGTTAGTGCTATAACCTCTAAAAAAGCTCCTGTTTATCTCGCCACCGTGGTAGGTAAACCACCACTTGAAGATAAATATATGGGTTGGGCAACTGAGAGAATATTTTTACCACTTTTAAAAACAAATGCACCAGATTTACTAGATTATCATATGCCCGAAAATGGTGTATTTCATAATCTTATTTTTGCTAAAATGAAGCCTCGTTATAAAGGTCATGCTAAGCAGTTTATGCATGTTTTTTGGGGTGTGGGGCAGATGAGTTTTGTAAAACATGTTATTTTTGTAAATGATGATGCACCAAAATTAACTGACTATGAACTATTTACTGCCTATGTGCTAGATAGATTCTCACCTAAAAAGATTTTAATAACGCAAGGCATTACTGATGCGTTAGATCATTCATCACCAGAATCTTTAATTGGAGCAAAACTAGGAATTGATGCAACATTGCCCGATAATAATTTATTACATGTGAAGCTCTTAAAAGATAATCAACTTTTTAAGCTCATTAAAGAGTTGATTTTTGAAATATCAGATATTAAACAATATATGTTGCACACAAAAAATCCAATAACTGTGATAGCTATTAACAAAACTAAACCTATAAAAGAGTATTTTGATATTTTATTTGGACTAAAAGATTATTTACGAGTTATTGTTTTTGTAGATGAAAAAGATAATAATCTCTCAAATGCCTATATGCTTGTATGGAGAGTTGTAAATAACATAGATGCAAGTCGTGATATATTTATCTCCGATTTGATGGTTGGTATTGATGGTACAACTAAAAATGAGATTGATAATTTTAAAAGAGAGTGGCCACAAGATGTTACATGCACGGCGAGTGTTGTGCGTAGTTTAAAAAAACGTAATTTGTGGACATTAGATGATGAGATTTATAAAAAATTTTACATGTAATGTAATTTTTTAGTTGAAATTACACTACATATATCATGGGAGAAGTTTATGGAAAAAATATGGTCAGGTCGCTTTAGTAAAGGTGCTTCATCTTTGCTTGATGAGTTTAATGCTTCTATCATGTATGATAGAAAGTTATATCGTGAAGATATTGAAGGCTCAATTGCACATGCAAAAATGTTGCAAAATATTGGGATTTTAACTCTCGATGAGCTTAAACAGATTATAAATGCTTTGCAAGAAATTAAACAAGAGATAGAAGAAGATAAATTTGAGTGGAAGCTCTCAGATGAAGATTTACATATGGCGATAGAGAAGCGCTTAACTGTAAAAATAGGTGATCCTGGAAAAAAACTTCACACAGCAAGAAGTAGAAATGATCAAGTTGCTGTTGATTTTAGAAGATTTGTACTACGTCAAAATAGTGAGATTAAGGAATTAATATCAATATTAATGCAAACAATAGCTGATGTAGCATCAAAACATACAAAGACATTATTTCCTGGTATGACACATCTCCAACATGCTCAGCCCATAAATTTTGCTTTTCATCTTAGTGCATATTTAAGTATGTTTAAGCGCGATATACAAAGATTTGAAGATTCATACAAGAGAAACAATGTATCTCCCCTTGGTTGTGCTGCACTTGCTGGAACTCCGCATAATATTGATAGAGAATTAACAGCAAAACTTTTAGGATTTGATAAAGTAAGCATAAATTGTTTAGATAGTGTGAGTGATCGAGATTTTGCACTTGAGATACTTTTTAATATCTCAACACTGATGATGCATGTCTCACGTTTATCTGAAGAGCTTGTTTTGTGGTCTAGCTATGAGTTTGGTTTTATTGAGTTAAGCGATGAATATTCTACAGGCTCATCAATAATGCCACAAAAGAAAAATCCAGATGTTCCAGAGCTTTTACGAGGAAAAACAGGTCGGGTTTATGGTGCACTCTTCGGACTTTTTACTGTTATGAAGGGGTTGCCTCTGGCGTATAATAAGGATACGCAAGAGGACAAAGAGGGTGTTTTTGATGCAATTTCAACCGTTAAAATTTCTTTAACTATTTTAAATGAAGCTTTTAAGGGCTTAAAAGTTAAAATACAAAATATGCAAATAGCTTGTAAAAAAGGGCATTTAAGTGCCACTGATTTAGCAGATTATTTAGTACAAAAATGTGGAGTAGCCTTTAGAGAGGCTCATTTCATCACAGGTCGTGCGGTAGCTAAAAGTGAGGAACTAGGCATTGATTTAAGTGATATTTCATTTGATACATTAAAAACAATTGATGAGAGAATTAAAAAAGATGTTTTAGAAGTTTTATCCATCAGACACTCCATGAATGCGCGAAATTCGCAAGGTGGAACATCTACAACAAGAACAATAGAACAGTTGCAATATTTTAAAAATTATTTAAAGGATTTAAAGAATGAAAGTGGTAATTAGTCATATTGATGGAATGAAATTTGAAGCAAAAACAGCTAAAAGCAGTTTTGTGATAGATTGTCCAATCATATCCCCAGTTGAATATTTTTTAAGCGGAATCATTACATGTAGTGCAACAGATATAATAATGCTCCCAAAAAAGAAAAATATTATAGTTACAGATTTAAAAGTAACAGGCGATGCTTTGCGAAATGAAGATTATCCGCAAAAATTTAATGAGTTACATCTCTTGTATGAATTTAATTCAGATACAGACGACAAATCAGCAGCTAGATACGTAATGGCATCATTGCAAACATATTGTTCAACTATTAATACTATTAGAAGTGATGTAAAAATTAGTTATTCAGTTATTCATAATGGTGATTTAATTGCAGATAAAGTAGAGTTAATCTCTGCAACCGCATCTATTTGTTCTGAGTTTGGAGAGATTGAGAGTTGTCCAGCATAAGTTTGTTATAAGCTAACATTCTACGTGAAACATTTTTAAGATAATCTCTTGTTTGCTTGTATTTTAAATGATAATAAAGTGTATTATAAACCTCTTTAGGTGTTAATTGATTTATCACGCGAGCTGCTTCGTGTGGGTTATATGTTTTTGTAAATACCCATGCCACGTTGCCAGCTCCTGTATTATATGCAGCAATTGTGCAATACAATCTGCTATGCGGATTTTTAATATCGCTTAAATATTTGTAATATAAAAGATGCAAATAAGCACTTCCTAGTTGTATGTTATTTGAACTATTATACAAATACCAACTACTTACAAGTTTTTGTTGATTGTAAAGATAATTATAAGCATCCATACCAGCAGATGTTGGAACGATTTGCATCAATCCATAAGCTGGTACGTAAGACCTTGCACGCGGATTAAAGCTACTTTCTGTTTGTATAATGGCTAAAATTAAACTGATACCAATTTGTTCTTTAACGCCATATCTTTTAATTTTATCAAGATATAATTTAGCTCTTTTTAGCATGGCATCAGGAGGTAGAGTTACTTTGACACTATAGATAAATGAATTTGTAACTTTTTGTGCTTTTGTTATCTTTATGTGATTAAAAATATGTATTTTTACATATTTTTTTATCATCTGTTTCGTAGGTGTTTTGTTAAAAATTACAGTCGATAGTATCGGTTTAGTTGATGCTGGTGATATGAGCAAATTAGTTGGCTTTTTGATTTTTGATAATTTAATCTGCAAAGGATCTGTTTTATTAATTTGTGCATTATTGATAGTAATTACTCTTGCTAAAGCATTTTTTAAACGTAATTTAGCTTCTTTTTTTGATTTAGCAATTGTTTTGATTGTGATTGTTTCATTTTTAAAATTTACATTAGTTTGTGTTAGTTTATCTGGTGTATAGGAGAGCCATGTTTTTTTTGTCGAAAGTGTGGGATTAACCCAAAATTTTGCTATTTGTTTTTTGTATATATTAAAAACTTTTAATTGTGCTTGTCTATATTTTTGAAAACTAAGCTGCTCGGCGTGTTTGTATCTATTGAATTGTTTAATTTTTGTATTAATCGCTTTATTTTGTTGCGCTTTAAATTGCGTAAAGGTTTGTGCATTAGCTAAAACAGTAAATATAATGAATGAAAAGAATATTTTTTTAAGCATGATAGAATTTTACAAAAAATCTTTTGGGTCAGCATCACATATGTGGTCAAATTTTAATTTTGCTCCGCCTAAGATATGCCAATGTAAATGTTTTACCTCTTGCCCGCCATTTTCGCCAACATTTGTCATGATTCTATAACCATTTTTATCAATATCAACAAGTTTAGCTAAGCTTTGCATAAAAGTGGTCATTTTTGCCATCATTGAAGCGTTCACTTCATTAAAACTATCAACATGAACTTTTGGAATCACTAAAATATGTACAGGAGCTTTTGGATTTATATCATGAAATGCCATAAAATCATCATCTTCTAATTCAATATTTGCGGATATCTCTTTATTTACAATTTTACAAAATAAACACATTTATATTACCTTTTTTATAACTGATTCTACACACTTTTGCAAAAAAAGTATTGTAGAATCCATTCGCTTCTTAAAAAAACAGTGTCTTTTTATTGCCATTTAAACGCTTTGCTTGTTTTGTAATGTAACACCAGTTATAAGTTTAGCATAATTTTAATATTTTTTTATTAAAACATTATCGTCTCTTACTTATCAAGCTTTTTATAATTGATATATGAGTATAATAAAATAAAAATAAATTGGAGACTCCGCGTTGAAAGAGTGGTATCAAAAGATCAGTTTAGCTGATAGTTTAGACAAATTAGAAGAGATTCGCATAGCAATTTTTGGAAAAAAAGGTATTTTAGCACAGGAATTTGCTAAGATGAAGAGTATTGCAAATGATAAAAAAGCAGAATTTGCAAAAGAGTTAAATATTCAAAAAAGTACGTTAACTCAATTAATGCAAGAGCAAAAAACAATTTTACAGGCAAAAGAGCTAGAGTTTTTATTAAAATCGCAAGAGCTAGATGTTTCATTATACAGCACAACATCACAAATGGGTGCTTTGCATCCTGTTATGCAAACAATGGATAAAATTGTAGAATATTTTACTTCTATGAATTTTTCAATACAATTAGGTTCTATGATTGAAGATGATTTTCATAATTTTGAAGCACTAAATCTTCCAAAATATCATCCAGCACGAGATATGCAAGATACTTTTTATTTTAAAGATGAGAAGCTTCTTCGTACACATACGTCACCAGTTCAGATAAGAACCATGTTGCATGAAAAACCACCAATTCGTATGATATCGCCTGGTGCAGTTTTTAGGAGAGATTATGATTTGACGCATACTCCGATGTTTCATCAAGTAGAAGGATTATTGGTTGATGAGGCAGATAAAGTTTCGTTTGCTAATTTAAAATTCATATTAGAAGACTTTTTAAAATATATGTTTAATGATATCAAAGTTCGTTTTCGTCCAAGTTTTTTTCCTTTTACGGAGCCATCTACTGAAGTTGATATTTCATGTGTTTTTTGTCAAGGTAAAGGCTGTCGCGTTTGCTCACACACCGGCTGGTTAGAAGTTTTAGGTTGTGGAATAATTGACCAAAATGTTTTTAAAGCAGTTGGATATAAAGAGGTAAGTGGCTATGCATTTGGTTTGGGTGTTGAGCGTTTTGCTATGTTAATTCATCGTATCGGAGACCTTCGTTCGCTTTTTGAAGGAGATATAAGATTATTGGAGCAGTTTGTATGATTGTTACTAGGAGTTGGTTAAGTGAATATATAAATTTAAAAGGCATTTCTAATAATAGATTAGTTAAAACATTAAATTCGATTGGCTTGGAAGTTGATAGAGTTTGTGAATTTAAAATACCAAAAGGTGTAGTATATGGTTTTATAAAAGAGTGCAACAAACATCCAGATGCAGATAAATTAAATATATGTCAAGTAGATGTTGGTAAAGAAATATTACAAATAGTATGTGGTGCATCAAATGTACGTAAAGGCTTACATGTAGCAGTAGCAACTATTGGGTGTAAGATATCAAACAAACTTAAAATTACTCCAGTTGAGCTTCGAGGCGTCAAAAGTAACGGCATGATATGCTCATCAAGTGAACTCAGTCTTGTCGATATGAATGATGGAATTATGGAGCTAGATGAGAGTATAGCAAAAATAACTCTAGGCGAAGAATTGTGTGAAAATTCATATCTGCAAGATACTTTAATAGAGATAGAATTAACCGCAAATAGAGGAGATTGTCTGAGTATATTAGGAATCTCGCGAGATTTAAGTACAGCTTTTAATCGCCAGCTTAAAAGCTTGCCAATAGATAAACAACATGACAATCTTATAGGTGTAGGCAGAGTTTTACAGCTTGTACATGTTGATGATAATATACAAGTAAATTTAAAATATAAAGCCATAGATATTAAAAAATTAGAAGTATCTTGTTTAGTTAAAATGCGATTAGCACAGATAGATGAAAACAAAGATAATAAAATTGATGCAATTTTGACTTATACAATTCATGCAACTGGTGTGATTTTAAGAGTTTATGATTATAAATTTTTTCAAACAGATGCTAAAGATGATAAAATAAAGATATATATAAAGAATGATAAAGCATCATGGCCATGTGTTTATCATGATAAAATTAAAGCCTCTACGATAGGTATTGGGCAAGAAGATAAATCACGTTTTTATGGCGATAGTGGTATTGTAATAATAGAAGCAAGTTATATTCCGCCACAAATTATTTCAAAACAGATGATGCTACAAAAATTAGAAAAAACTTCTTCATTTTACAGATCATCAAGAGGTAGCGAACCAGAACTTAATCTCGGACTAAACACTCTTTTATTTAACTTACAAACATACTCATCTTTTAATGAATATGGCGGTAGTGTCGATCTAATAAATAAATATACAGAGAAAAGAATCAATGTTGCTTTTAATGATATAAATAATATAATTGGTCAAAAAATAGATAAAACTACAATTATTAAAATTTTTCAAAATCTATCTTTTAAAATAGAAAAATCACTAGAGAATGGATTTGTAGTTATTGCACCCAAGTTTCGTCATGATATTTTTAATATACAAGATATTGCTGAAGAGATTTTACGTTTTGTGGGGATCGATAACATTAAAGCAAAGCCATATTTTATAAAAGAAAAGAATTGCTTATCGCAGGGATATTTTACTTTTAATAAACTAAAACAGTACCGTTATAAATCTGCATATGATGGATTTTTTGAAACGGTTAATTTTATTTTTAATGAAAAAAAAGTATTACAAAAGTATAATTTTTCTTTATTAAAACAAGAGTTTGAATTACTAAATCCAATAGTAAACACACTTGATACTTTACGCCCTACATTAACCTTGGGGCTACTAAATTGTGCAAGTGAAAATGTAAAATCAGGTTATAAAGAGATTAAGTTGTTTGAAATCGGTTCAGTTTTTACATCATCAAGGCAAGAGATAACAAAAATCGCATTTTTATACAGCGGAAACCTACAAAATGACAATATAATAAACTCTGCAAAAGCAAAAAAAGTTGATTTTGGTAATTTTGTACAAAAAATTTCTAATATTATTGGTAAAGTTGAATTGATAAAAGCTACAAGCGAGCATAAATTAGCACATCCATATCAATATGCAAATATCATACAAAATACAAAAATTATAGGCTCAATCTTTAAATTACATCCCAATATCGCAAATGATTTGAATCTAGACGATACTTTTTTATGTGAAATTAATTTCACAGATTTATCATATACACAAACTGAAGTAAAACAGTATTCTAAATATCAAGCATCCTTTAGAGATTTAAGCTTATTAATCCCAAAAGAACTTGATTATACAATAATCAAAGAGATTATAAAACAAAGTAAAGCAAAGAACATAATACGTTTTTATCCAATAGATAAATATGAAGACAGTTCATTAAAAGATAGTGTAAGTTTAACACTAAGATTTATCTTACAATCAAAAAATAAAACTCTAACAGATGAGGAGATAACGGCATCTATCGATACTGTGATAACTATATTAAGCAATAAACTGGATATCACTTTAAGATGAAAAACGTAACAATATATCCATCTAAATCATTTATTTTGAAAACAGATAAGATTGCTCCAGATAAATCGATATCACATAGAGCAGTTATATTTAGCATGTTAAGTGAAGGTAAATCTACGATAAGAAATTTTTTACGGGCAGAAGATACACTTAATTCACTACAAATTATTAAAAATCTTGGTGCCAAAGTATCTGATGACGGAGAAACTATTGAGATAGTGTCATCTGGCATAAAAGAGAGTAAAGAAATTTTAGATTGTGGTAATTCTGGTACGGGATTACGTTTATTTTGTGGACTTTTAAGTTCAGCAGTTGGACATTTTATCTTAAGTGGTGATAAATATCTTTGTAACCGCCCTATGAAACGCGTTGTATCACCACTAAAAGCAATAGGAGCAAAGATTGACGGAAGAAATAATGGCGATTTAGCCCCACTTTGCATACGAGGCGCTAAATTAAAAGCATTTGATTATGTAAGTAAAATCTCTTCCGCACAAGTCAAAAGTGCTATGATTTTGGCGGCTCTTAGAGCAGATGCACCATGTAAATATAGCGAGATAGCATTAAGCAGAGATCATACAAAACGTATGTTAAAAGGGATGGGTGCTAATTTGCAAACAGATAACTTAACAACTATTATTACACCACTTAAAAAACCCTTGACGCCATTAGATATTTGTATTCCAGCAGATCCGTCAAGTGCTTTTTTCTTTGCGGTTGCAGCAGCCATCATTCCAGATTCTAAAGTAATACTTCAAGGTGTAACGCTAAATAAAACACGTATTGAAGCATATAGAGTGTTACAAAAAATGGGAGCTGATATTAGTTATGAATTAAAAGAAGACAAATACGAACCAGTTGGCGATATCACAGTAAAATATGCACCTTTAAAAGCAGTTACAGTTGAAAAAAATATTTCATGGCTAATAGATGAATTGCCAGTTTTATCTATTGCTTTTGCTTGCGCCAACGGAATCAGCATTGTAAAAAACGCCAAAGAATTAAGAGTAAAAGAGAGTGATAGAATTTCAACTGTTATTGAAGGTTTAAATGCTTGTGGGATTAAAACAGATGAAACCGAAGATGGCTACAGCGTTTATGGTGATAAATTGAAAAAAGCAGATATTAATAGTCATGGTGACCATAGAGTTGCTATGAGTTTTATAATTGCTGGACTTAAATGTGGTATGCATGTAAAAGATATAGAGTGTATACAAACTTCTTTTCCGAATTTTTTTGAATTATTACAAATAATTGTTCAAATAAAAAAGGATAATTAATAATGAAAATAGAACTTGCTCAAAATTATGGTTTTTGTTTTGGCGTGAAGCGTGCTATAAAAATTGCAGAAGAAAATCAAAATTCTTCTACTTATGGCTCATTGATTCATAACATAAAAGAGATTGGAAGGCTACAAAAAGATTTTAATGTAAATTTAACAGAAGATATTTCTGTATTTAAAGAAAATGATAAAGTAGTTATTAGAACTCATGGTATTCCAAAAGATGAGTTAAAATATTTAAAAGATAATAAAATCGACGTAGTCGATGCCACATGTCCATATGTAACAAAACCACAACAAATATGCGAGCAGATGAGTAAAAAGGGTTATGATATAGTGATTTTTGGAGACAGTCATCATCCAGAGATTAAAGGTGTTAAAAGTTACGCCCTACATGGCGCATATGTCGTTACATGCAAAGAAGATTTAAAATCAATTTCATTAAAAGAAAAAGTAGCCGTAGTAGCTCAAACAACCAGAAAAATTGAAGATTATTTAGAAATTGTACATGACCTTGTGCCAAAACATAAAGAGGTAAGAGTATTTAATACTATTTGTAATGCCACCTTTGAAAATCAAGATGCAGCTAAAAAACTTGCAAAAAACGCAGATGTTATGATAATAATCGGCGGTAAAAATTCTTCCAATACAAAGCAACTCTTTAATATCGCTAGCAGTTATTGTAAAGATAGTTATCATGTAGAAGATGAAAAAGAGCTTGATATTAATTGGTTTAAAGATAAGCAGTTATGTGGAATCAGTGCTGGAGCTTCGACACCTGATTGGATTATACAAAATGTTATAAAATCAATTGAAAAACAGGTGGTTTAATTTAATTCTTACTCTTTTTTAGATACAATTACACAATTTTTATGTAACAAGGGAAATGTGTATGGCTATGGATAACGAACCATTAGAAGAAGAGAATTTTGCTGAGATGTTTGAAGCTTCACTCAAAAAACAGGAATCAAACCGCGTAACGCAAGGCGAAATAGTAGAGATACAAGAAGATGAAAATAGAGCATTAGTTGGTGTTGGTGATAAATTAGAAGGCATATTAAGCCTTGATGAGTTAAAAGACGAGCATGGTAAATTAGCTTTTAAAGTTGGCGATGAAATCACTGTGATGATAACAGGTCATTATAATGAACGTCCAAAAATTTCCTATAAAAAAGTTTTAGAACAGAAAAAAACTTTAGAATTTATAGAAAAATATCAAGATAATTTTGAAGACTTGGTAGTCGAAGGTGTTGTAACCAAGAAAAATCGTGGTGGATATATATTAGAAGCCGATGACGTTGCTTTTTTTATGCCAGCTTCACTAGCCGCGATTAAAGACCAAGATAACGTAATAGGCCGCACTTTAAAAGCACAAGTTATTAAAATTGATCCAGCAGATAATTCAATCGTATTATCACGCCGTAAATTATTTAATGAAGAGCGTAAACGTAAAAAAGAGATTATTGATGCTTTAATGGAAGATGATGTTATTGTTGAAGGAATTATCAAAAAAATTACAAGTTATGGAATGTTTGTAGATGTTGGTGGTGTTGACGGCTTGGTACACTATAATGAAATTTCATATAAAGGTCCGGTAAATCCATCAAAACTTTATAATGAAGGTGATACAATAACTGTTAAAGCTATCTCTTATAATAAAGATAAACGTCACCTTTCACTTTCCATAAAAGCTGTAAATCCTGACCCTTGGGTAGAAGTCGATAGTGAGCTTGATGAGGGCGATACAATTACGGTTACAGTCAGCAACATCGAGCCTTATGGTATTTTTGTTGATTTGGGTAATGACATAGAAGGCTTTTTGCATATTTCTGAAATTACTTGGGATAAAAATATTAAAAATCCTAATGATTATTTGAAAGTTGGTCAAGAAATTGATGTTGAAGTTATAGAGATTAATTCAAAAACACACAAGCTAAGAGTTTCATTAAAACGTCTTTTACCAAAACCTTTTGACGAATTTATTAGAAAATATCATGAGGGTGATATTGTAAGTGGTATTGTAACTTCTGTTACAGATTTTGGTGCATTTGTACGCATTGATTCTGTTGAAGGACTGTTACATAATCAAGATGCCTCATGGAACAAAGATGTTAAATGTAAAGATTTTTTAAAATCTGGTGATGAGGTAGAAGTAAAAATTGCTAGAATTAACGAAGATGATCAAAAAATTTCATTAAATTCTAAAGTTTTACAAGAGAGTCCAATTGATAAATTTGCTAAAACACATAAAGTAAATGATATCGTAACAGGTAAAATTAGAGATATTAAAGATTTCGGTATTTTTGTTTCACTAGAAGACGGTGTTGACGCTTTAATTAGAGATGAAGATTTAAAACCACTTGTTAGAGATGAGTTAACACCTGGCATTGAAGTTGAGGCTGCTATTTCAGCGATTGATACAAAAAAGGATAGAATTCGCTTATCTGTAAAAAAATTAGATTATATAAAAAATCAAGAAATCATGGATAGTATTAATGATGATAAATCCAATCTACTCGGTGACTTAATTAAAGATAAATTTAAGTAAAATAAAATGAATAGTTTTGTTAAATGGCTTACTCCAGCTATCTCACTTGGAGTTGTCATTTTCATTATATTTTTTTTACTAAAAATTAATGCCCCCACAAAGGTATCTAGTTATATACCAAAATTACATAATATAAATTATAAATTATCTGATATAAAGAGTACTTCTTGGATAAATAGTTTAGTAAAGAGTAAACGACATGGCTATATCTATCCTATAAATGAGATTTTTATACATGTTGATCTTTCAAACGAGATTTTGCCTAAAAAAAATTATAAATTAACCGCATATATAACAACTTTATATCAATTTTTTTGTTTAAAAGAGGAATTACAAGCAGAAAATCTTAAATATTTTCTAAAAAATAAAAATAACATGGTAGAATTACTTGTTTATTTCGATAGCTTAAAAAAGTTAAACTTATTTACAAAGACTTTAAAAACTTACAATATTAGGGCAACTATCTTGCCTTTTAAAAAGGAAAATTAATGGAAAAAAGTACAGTCATTGTTTGTGATTATATCCATGAAGCAGGATTAAAAATGCTTCAAGATGATAAAAATATCAATTATATTTTTGCTGCTGATGTTGATAAAATTGAATTATTATCAAAACTTGGCGATGCAAATATCGCAATAACACGCAGTTCTACTGATATAGACGATAAATTTTTAGATGCTGCAAAAAATTTAAAAGCAATTGTAAGGGCTGGTGTTGGTGTTGATAATGTAGACATTAAAAGGTGTTCTAAAGAGGGTATTATAGTTATGAATGTTCCAACTGCAAATACGATTGCTGCGGTAGAGCTTACATTTGCACATATGCTTTCATGTATGCGAATGTTTCCATATTCTCATGACCATTTAAAAAATCAGCGTATTTGGAAGCGAGAAAAATGGTATGGTTATGAGCTAAAGGGTAAGAAATTAGGTATTATCGGTTTTGGAAATATTGGTTCACGCGTTGCTAAACGTGCAAAAGCCTTTGAGATGAATGTACTTGCATATGATCCTTATGTACATGCAAGTAAAGCTACTGATATTGGTGTTGATTATACGGAAAATTTTGATGAGCTTTTATCAACATGCGATATTATTACTATTCATACACCTAAAAATTCAGAAACAATTAATATTATTGGCAGTGATGAAATTGCTAAAATGAAAGACGGTGTTGTTTTAATAAACTGTGCACGTGGTGGTTTATATAATGAAGATGCTCTGTATGATGGACTAAAATCTAAAAAAATTCGTTTTGCAGGTATTGATGTCTTTGTAAAAGAGCCAGCTATTAATAATAAACTACTTGATTTGGATAATATTGTAGTTTCACCGCACCTTGGTGCTAATACACATGAATCCCAATATAATATCGGCACACAAGCCGCAAATCAGGCAATTCAGGCTGCAAAAAAAATAGCATATCCAAACGCTCTAAATCTTCCAATAGATGCAACAAAAATACCTTTATTTGTAAAACAATATATGGAGATGGGGCAAAAATTAGGATTTTTAGCATCGCAGACTAATCGTTCCCCTATTGTATCTATCAAAGTAAGCGGTCAGGGTGAAATTGTAAAATATATTGATTCACTGCTTACTTTTGTAACAGTTGGTGTTTTAGCACAAAATAGTGGAGAAACTATTAATTATGTTAATGCTGATTTTGTTGCTAAAGATAAAGGTATTGAATTAAATACAGAAGTATTAGTTGATTCATCTGTATATAAAAATCTTATAACTATTAAACTAACAACAAAAAAATGTGTTACAACTCTTCGAGCAACAATTTTTGATGATGATATACAACGTATTGTTGAAATTGATGGCTTTAATATTGATGTAGCCTTAAAAGGCAATATGATATTTTTTAAAAATACCGATATACCTGGCGTAATAGGTAACGTTGGAACAATTTTAGCAAAAAATAGCGTCAATATTTCAGATTTTAGATTAGGACGTAATGATGATGCAGAAGCATTGGCAGTTATTATAATAGATAATGCAGTTAATAACAACACATTACAAGAATTAAGTAATCTAAATGCTTGCATAAGTGTAGGATACGCTCAATTATAATTACGTACACCTCTAAAAATCAACCTAATTTTGATTAATCAAAATTAGGTTCTTCAATTGATACAACTTTTTTATCATGACAATTAAATAATGTACAAAGATTAACTATATATAATAAAATTGGTACAACGATTAATGATGCAGCAACTGTTGTGATTGTACCAAAGATAAGAGCAACGCCTAAACCACCAAAAACAGGATCATCAGCTAGAAGTGTTGATGCTAAAATGATAGCAATAGAAGTGAGAAAAATAGGCTTTGCTCTAGTTGCTGTTGCAAAAGCTATCGCATCTGCTTTATTCATACTTTTTTCTTCCATTAGAGATTTTGTAAAATCGATAAGTAAAATTGAATTTCTCGAACTAATTCCTATTAAAGCGATAAATCCAATTAAGGAGGTAGCTGTTAAAAAGAATGTATCAGTTGTAAAAAAGTTCATAATCCAGTGTCCAAATACCACCCCTGGGAAGGATAAAAAACTTCCAAGTAATACAATAGCACTTAGTTTATAACTTTTATAATACACAACCATAAGTAAAAAGATTAAAATTAGTGCAGCAATAAAAGCAGTTCCTAATTGTTCAAAAGTTTGTAAAGTAACTTTCATCTCTCCACCCCATTTTAGGATATAGACATTACCAGTTTTTTTGTTTATAAATCTTAAATTAAATAAACTAATTTTATCTATCTTATACTCATGTAAAAGTTGTTTTAAAATTTTATCTCTGGCATGCATAAGTGGATAAACTTGTGAAACCATGTCTGTATTTGCCATTACGTTTGTCATTTGTTTTAAATTTTTACTTAGTATCATTGGGTCTGATTTGCTAGACTTAATCGTTACAACAGATAATAGCGGTACCATCATGCCTTGTTTATTTATAAGCTCTAAACTAGATAACTTGGCTATTATAGCCTGAAAACTTTGGTTGTTAAATTGTTTTGTTTTACTACTTAAAACTAAAAAAATTGGGATCTGATAATTATATTGATTAGAATTTTTTACAGTAATCACCTTACCTTTAAACGCCATATATAATATATTATTAATTTGCTTAACACTTAACCCAGATAATTGAGCCTTCTTCGCATTAATCTTAATGCTATATTGCTTATAAATTCTTTGTTCCATGGTACTAATATCAACTAATCCTTTGGTATGCTTGAAAATATTTTTTACTTGCATAGCTAAATGTCTGATGCCAGATGCATTTTTTCCATATATTTCAGCCACAATAGCATCTAATACAGGAGGTCCAGAAGGTGGTTGAACAAATGAAATGTTAGTACCTTTAAACAGATTTTGACAGTTATTTTGTACCAATGGACGCATATTGTGTACTATTGTAAAAGAGGGGGTTTTGCGTTTGCGCTTATCTATTAAGTTTAAGACTAATTGCGCATAATTTTCATTAGTTTGAAATTGTGAGCCTTTTATTAATCCTGCAAAATCTAGGGGTGATCCAGTACCGCCATAGATCTCTATATTTTTTACAAACTTATTTTGTTTTACGATATTATAGACGCATGCAGACACTTTATTTGTTTGATGCATAGAGCTACCCGCTGGTAATTTTATATATATATTAAATGTATTGCTATTTTTTTCTGGAAGCATTTTTACGCGTACAATTCCAGTGGGAATCATTAAAACTGTAATTATAAAGATTAAAACTGTAATTGCAAGAACTAATACTCTTGTTTTATTATTAGCTATTCCAACTCTTACTGCATGTTCAAATTTTTTAAACATTATTTTATACTCCGTTTATGTTTTGGCTTCTTTAATATCCTTAAAGCTAGATATGGTATAAAAATATACGCTATAAAAAGCGATGCCAGCAGGGCTACTGGCACATTTGCTGGAATTGGCTCCATAAATTGTCCTATCATATTTCCAACAAAAAGCATAGGTATCATAGTAAAAATAATAGCTAATGTTGCAATATTAGTAGGAGCACCAATCTCATCGGCTGCTTCTATCATCAAATCTTTTTTGCTAAGATGGTGCAAATCGATAGAGTGAAAGTGTCTATGAATATTTTCTATCACGATAATAGCTGCATCGACTAGTAATCCCAAACTAAGTAAAAATGCGAATAGAGTAATTCTATTCATACTTTGATGACTTAAGTACGCGATAAAAAGTGTAATTGAAAAAATTGCGGGAACTGTAAAGGTTACTATAAGTGATTCTCTCCATCCCAAAACAAAAATTAATAATATCGCAATAATCAAAATAGATATCACAAGATGTTTGACAAGTTCATTAACAGCGATATTTGCACGTTTTCCATAATTTCTCGTAATTAAATAATTAATACCTTCTTTATTTAATTGTATTTTATAATGATTTAAAGTTTGTTGTATTTTATGTACAATTATTACAGCATTTGCACCTTTTAGTTTTGAAACAGTTAACGTTACCTGATTTTGTAGCGGAGTAAATTGACCATCTTTGCCTCTGATACTAATTTGAACTGATTTGTATGTTTGATAATTATATCCGCTTGTAACAGTTGCAACTTGTTTTAGATAAATAGGTGAGCCACCATAATTAGCTACTATAATATTTTGTATATCTTTTACACTATCAATTGCGTTTTTAATACCAAAGACAACTATTTTTTTATTATCTGTCTGATTTTTGATTTTTGGTACATCATAAGCAAGAGACTGAACAGCTTTTGCGATTTGTCCAAGAGATAAGTTGTAAGCACTTAATTTATGTAAATTTACTTTAATACTAAATTGATGTTTATATCCACCCTTGATGGAAGTAACAGCTACATTTGGTAAGGCATTAATAATATTTTGAAGATGCGTTATCTTATTATATAAATAGGTCTTTGGACGATTTTTATCTTTATTGAAAAATGCAATAGTAGCTATAGGTATAACGGTGTTTATATTTAATGGTTTTATAATTGGATACATTGCACCTTTTGGCAATATATCCATATTTTGCATTATCTCATTATATATCTTAAAATTTGACATGGCTTGAGGCTGTCCTATATAAAATGACGCGGTGATGATACCAACATTCTTTAATGCTCGTCCATATATATACTCAACTCCTTTAATCTCTTTTATTTTCCGCTCTAAAGGTTTTACGATAACTCGCTCAACTTCTTTTGCAGATGCACCAGGTAGGGCCACTATGATATTTGACCCACTAACTATCATTTGTGGATTTTCTTGTCTAGGAATACTGATTAGTGAAACATAACCAAGAACTAAGATAGAGATTCCAAGTATCAATGTTAATGGATTATTGATAAAAATTTTTGCTAATTTTCCAGCTACATTTTTTGACTTATATGATTTCATGCTTTTACCTAATTCTCATTAATTTTAATAGTTGCATACATACCAGGATAAATTCTATGATATTGGTTTTTAAAGGAAATTTTAATTTTAAATGAATGTGTCACAGGATTTGAATTTGGAATAATTGACGATATAATTCCCACGCTTTTCATCTCAATAGATGGAATACGAACAATGACTTTTTTACCTATGTGAATATATTTTAAATTTTGACTAGCAACAGAGACTATAACTTTTAAATCTTGTAAATCTGATAAAATCATGGCCGGCATACCTGGCATTGCCATATCTCCAACACGAATATTATTTTTAATAATAACTCCATTGTTTGGTGCTTTTATAGTGAGATATTTATACTGACTTTGTACCTCTTTTAATCTCAATAAAGCTTGTAAGAGCTGTTTTTTTGCGATACCAATCATATTTTGTAGATTACTAGTAGCTAGTTGTAGATTTTCAACATCATATTTTGAGACCATATTTTTTTTGTAGAGATACTGATATCTGTGTAAGTTTAATAATGTATTGTTATATCTATTTTCATACATTTGAAGTGATAGTCTTGCTTGTCCAATGGCTAGTTTTACCTGTTGCGCCATTAAATTTATATTTCTTGAATCTATCTTGTAAAGTAGTTGTCCTTTTTTTACATGATTACCAACTGATATAAAAAGATTTGTTACGAAGCCCATATTTCTACTCGTTATTATTTTTTGATTATCTGAGATCACATGACCTGATAAAGTTAAACTTTGTGCAAAAACTACCGATGCCATTAGTAACGCGAATATTATTTTTTTCATTATTGTTCCTCATTTGATATCTGTTGTAACTCAAATATACTGTTATTTCTTTTATTTTTGATTGCTTGAAGTTTAAGTATGATTTGAATTTCTTTTGATTGTTTGACAATTACATCATTTATTGAAACTAATTGTTCATGATATCTATCCTGATAATTTTTATATATGGCATCTGCTAATTTAAGACTTTGTTTCAGCGAATCTATTTTATAGTTAAAAGATTTTATCTGCGTTTTTATCTTTTCTACTTTTAGCAAAATAGCCTGCTTTGCTAAATCCAATCTTGTACCGGCTTTTAATTGTTGTATTTTAGCTTTTTGGATAATTGCATTATCTAATCCACCACTAAAAATATTCCAAGTTAGTTTAGCTCCTACGGTATATGCTTTGTGTTTATTCGCATTTCCTAAAAATGTATTATCAGCAGTTGAAATTTGAGCAAATGCACCAATGCTTGGATAATATGATGATTCACTCGCTTTTACTAAATTATGACTAATATTAAGTCCAGCTTCAGCTTTTTTTATATTTATATTGTCTAATAATATTTTTTGGTCTGTAATGTTTGGCATCTTTACATTTTGAGATGGTAAAATAATGGAAGTAATTTTTTTATTTAGTAAAAAGTCAAGATATTGGTAAAGTAACTGCTCGTTTATTTGCATCTGATTTAACAGACGTTTTATATTTGCACGTTTTGCTTCTACTTCTAAAATATCAATATTAGTCGCGTAACCCTCTTTTACCATCTGCTTTGCAGTTGCTTTTAACATATTTATATTTTTTAAAATTATATTTAACTGCTTAATTGTATTTGAAATGAGTGACAAATTGTAATATATTTTTTTAACTTGAAAAACTTTTGTATGTATTAGTTGTTGTGTATTAAGAGTTTTCATCTTTTTTAGAGATTGTGCTATATTTTTATAACTAGTTAATTTAAATCCAGTAAATATAGGTACTTTGTAACGCAAAGAACTTTGAAAAAAACTATAATCACCTGGATAATTTAGTGCATCTGGTGGTGTAGAATTTGTAATCTTTCCAAATTGAGAAAAGCCAAAATCATTAAATGTAGCCTTGCGTGATGTGAGCTTAAATCCAAATACACTTAAAGCGTTATTGCTTCTCGCAGCTGTTTGTATAAAATCAAGTGTACCAAAGTTTTGTGCTTTTATCTTTTTAATATCTGCTTGTGCAATTTGTTTATCAAAATTTGCTATTTTGATTTGCAAATTATCCAATTTTACAATTTTTAAAGCATCTTGTAATGTTAATGAGTTTAAAGTTTCTAATTTTGCTGCGTTTAATAATGAAATAGTACATAAAAGTAAAAATATTATCTTCATTTTATCTCTTTATTTTTTGTGATATTATAATATATAAGACTTATAATAATATAAAATAATTATTATAATCAATTTTATGCTAATTGATTTTTTATAAATTCTACATAATGTCCTGCCTGATTTTTTAACTCTTTATGCGTTCCTTGTTGAACCACTCTTTTGTTATTTAATACATATATCTTGTCAGCATTTTTGATAGTACTTAGTCTATGCGCTATTGTAATAACTGTTTTTTGTTTTAATATAGGTATAAGTGCAGTATATAACTTAGCTTCCGTTTGAGTATCAAGAGCTGATGTTGATTCATCAAAAATGACTACGCTTGGATTTGCTATTATCATTCTGGCAATGCTTAGTCTTTGTCTTTGACCACCTGATAGTTTTACACCGTGCCTGCCAACAATACTATCTAATTTATCTTTCATATTATCTATCATATCTGTTAATTGTGCAATTTTCAATGCTTTATAAATTGTATCATCAGTAATATTTTTCTCTCCCATAGTAATATTGAATCGTAAAGTAGAGTTAAATAGTACCGGCATTTGAAGAATCAAAAAAACCTTTTTACGAAGTATATTTTTATTTAATATTTCTACTTGAATATCATTATATCTAAGTTCTCCACCATCTTTTTCGTAAAAACCTGCAATAATTTGGGCTAGTGTTGTTTTGCCGCTTCCACTAGCACCAATTAGTGCAATTTTTGAACCATGCTTAATATCTAATGAGATATTTTCTAAAGTAGAATTTGTATTATTATATGAAAAATATAAATTTTTTATTGATATATTTAGTTGTTTACCCACGAGAGTACTTGTACCGCTATTTTCTAATTTTAATACAAGAATTTTATTTAGTCTTTTTATAGCCGAGAGAGCAGCTTGATATGAATATTGTATAGAAAAAATATCTTGCACTGGAGCCATGATAAACCAGATATATCCAAACATTGCGAGCATCATGCCAATACTTAAATTACTATACACAACAAGTAATAATCCAGAAGCTCGTAAAAGTTCAAATACAATTAAAAAGATAGTATTTGAAAATTTTTCATAAATTACGCTTTTATATCCATATTCGTTTGAAGTAAGCTCAATAGATTTAGCTTTACTTGTTGCCATGTTAAAGAAATAATCTTCTTTGTTACTAGCTTTTATCTGTCCAAAAAGATCTAATGTTTGACTAACATCATTTTGAAAGGCAGATATTGCTTCATTTTCCTCTTTTTTTAATCTACCAACATGCCTTGACATTTTTTTACTCAAAAGCATAATTAAAGGTTGCATAACTAGTATCAAGATACCAAGCCATGGATTTATAATAATCATAACAATACCAACTGCAAGAAGTGTTAAAACTGAAGACACAAGCTTGCTAGCAGTTGTGATAATAAATGTGTCTAATGTATTTACGTCTGTTATAAGATTTGCTGTAATTTCACCACTGCCTAATGTTTCATATTCATTCATTGATACATTTTTAAGATGCGATATTAGCTTCACTCGAATCATAAAAGTGATATATTTGGAAATTTTTGTAAATATTTTTGTTATTACTACATTTAAAATAAAATATACAAATCGCAAAAAAATAACAGCTGCTGCTACAATGGCAATATAATAAAATGCATTGCCACGACCAAAGAGATGATTGATTGCATGAACGACATGTGAAGGTTTGTGTAGTAAAACTTCATTAACCATAGTTGGTAACATAAGTGGTACGGGAATACTGATGAGTATTATTGCAAAAGTAATAATCTGACCATAAATTAGCTCTTTTTTATGGTCTAACATAAGCTTAAATATAGATTTTAGGGTAATTGGCTGTGAATTCATAATGCGATTATATCTTAGTGTAGATAAAATTTTACGTCACTCAAGAATATTTTTTGCGATTTCAAATTGATTTGCTGTCATGAGATGTATTTTTGGATATATAGCTTTGATTGATTCAAAAAGCTCCTTGCTTAGATTGTAGCCAACTTTAAACTCCTCTTGTGGTGAAATTGCGTTTGCAACTCTTAATTTTTCTATCCAAGATCTTGGAATTTTAATTCCTGGTACATGTGAAGCTAAAAACTGTGCAGTTCTTAGCTTTGTAATTGGAAAAATACCTGCAATTAAAACAGTGGAAGCCTTTTTATCGCAACATTCATTGTTTGCATTATTCATAAGTTCTAGTAGTAAATTTAAATTATCTATATCATAAATAGGTTGCGTGATGATACCGAGTGCACCTTTTATTATCTTTTTTTTCATTTTATTTTGTAAGGCCTTTAGATTTTTTGCATAAGAGTTTATAACAGCAAATGGGTAGATTGGCTCAGGTGGAGTAATGATTGGTTTACCAGCATAATCGATTGAACTATTTAAACAAGATATGATATCAAGAAGCAGTGAACTATCTCCTTGAAATACACCTTTTGCTTGTGGTTGATCTGACATTTTAGCAGGGTCGCCAGTGAGAGCTAAAATTGCTCTGACGTTTACTTCGTTTGCACCCAATAAATCAGATTGCAAGGCAATAATATTTCTATCTCTCATGCTCATAGTTGCAACAACAGGCTTATTAAATCTATCTTGAAGCATTTTAGCAGCAAAAAGAGCATTATATTTTAATTTTGCTAATGGATTATCTGTTGTTGTGAAACCATCTACTAGATTTTGTAGTCCCAAATTTTGTAATTTTTCAATAATTGGTAAAAACTTTGCAGAGTGTGCAGGCGTTGTTTCTAATGTAATATATGTTGAATTTTGTAATTTTTCTATAAGTTGTAAAAACAATTGTTATCCTAAGAGTGTATAATTGCATCATTATAACTAAAGTGAGCATAAATTATGAAATTAGCGGTATTTGATTTTGATTCGACATTAATGGATGGCGAAACAATTGATATTTTTGCAAAAGAGTTTAATATAGGTGAAAAAGTATCTGCTATTACAAAACGTGCTATGAATGGAGAGATAGATTTTTTTCAAAGCTTAAGAGAAAGAGTAGGATTGCTAAAGGGGCTAGAGTATAAAAAAGTAGAAGATATTAGTCATGCTCTGCCTTACATGCAAGGAGCAAAAGAGATAATTAAAGAGTTTAAAAAATGCAAAATGAGTGTTATTTGTTTTAGTGGTGGTTTTAGAACCGCAACATCTTATGCTAAAAATATTTTGGGCTATGATGCTGATTTTTCAAATATATTGCATACTAAAAATGGCTTACTTAGTGGGCTTGTTGGAGGAGAGATGATGTTTGATACGTCTAAAGGAGATATGCTCTCTCGCTTGCAACAACTTTTACATGTAAGTAAAGATGAAACAATTGTAATAGGCGATGGGGCAAATGATTTATCTATGTTTAAATATGCTTCTACCCGTGTTGCTTTTTGTGCAAAAGATATTTTAAAAAAGGAGGCAACTATTGTTATTGAAACTAAAGATTTAACACAAATATTAGATAAAATTAAAAGGATAAAACATGAAAAATAAATGTACAGAGGCTATGGAATTTAGGCATGCATGTAAGATATTTGATGATACAAAAAAGATATCAGATGAGCAGATAAGATATATTTTAGAAGCAGGACGAAAATCTCCATCTTCTTTTGGAATGGAAGCATGGAAATTTTTAGTTATCACCAATGAAGAGTTAAAAGCAAAATTAAGACCGGCTTGTTGGGATCAGATTCAAGTTACCTCTTGTTCTCATTTGGTAGTTATTTTAGCAGGAATCGATAGCGTAAAAATTGAATCCAAAGAGGTTGAAAAAAGATTTGCAAGAAAAATAGATAAACAAGAAACTCTTGATTTTTACATGAATCTCTATGCTAATCATCTAGCACAAGTATTAAAAACAGATGAAAATATATATGCTTGGACATCTAAACAAAGCTATATTGCAGCAGCAAATATGATGAGTGCAGCTGCATTTATCGGTATAGATTCTTGTCCGATTGAGGGATATGATAAATCTCAAGTAGAAGAGATTTTAAATTTAGATACTACTATGTATCAACTTTCATTAGTTTTACCTTTTGGTTTTAGATTAAATCCACAACCAAAACAGATAAGATTACCATTTGACAGTATAGTAGAATATATCAAATAATAATAAATTTGTGCAAATTCACATTCAGCTCTTAATCCTTGATTTTGAACTTTTGGACATCAAAGATTTTTTCTTAATAATGTTGAAAAGTTACATATCAGAGATTACGAAGAAGTTGTATTTTTTGTACTTTTATTTTATTTTATTTTTTTCGAAATCAGCACCTTTTTTATTTTTACGTATAGGTCTAAAATTTCAATAGTAAGTACCCATCTTTTTTTAAAGTTTTTTGACTTTAGAGATAAGTACCTATCCAAAAATAAAACCAATTAACAGCGATAAGGAAACACTTCTAGTGCTAGGCACATTTTTGCAGGACTAGCCGTAGCTAATTCAAGAAAATGTAACGACGCAATAGGAGTGTTTCCTTGTCGCCCGTAGGGAGTTTTAAAATGATACCTATTACTGCGTTAAAAACCCTTGAAGCTACTAGTAGCTCCTGCGAATTTTTGCCTTCTACTAGTCATCATTTTAAAGCTCTGTTATTTGGTTTTATTTTTGGATAGGTACTTACTCTTATTTTAAAATATTTAGAATTCACACATCGTCATGATAAGGATTAATAATTGCCACTAACTCGTCTTAACGAACAACAATTAACAGCAGCAACAGCACCATTTGGTCACAATCTTATCATTGCCTCAGCAGGAACAGGAAAAACTTCTACCATTGTTGGACGCATAGCCTATCTTTTGCAAAAGGGAGTTTTACCAAATGAAATACTTTTATTAACTTTTACAAATAAAGCATCAGCTCAAATGATACAAAGAGTATCACAATATTTTGGCAGTAAAGTTGCAAATAAAATAGATGCAGGAACATTTCATGCAATTAGTTATAGATGGCTTAAAAAAAATGATAATAGAGTTATTTTGAAACAGCAACGAGAACTTAAAACGCTCTTTAGAAGTGTTCATGATAAGCGTGATTTTTCTCATATTGATGCAGAAGTGACACCATATGGCGGAAATTATTTATATGATTTATATCTTTTTTATCAAAATACAGAGATGACATTGGATTTTGAGAGCTGGATAAATCAAAACCAAAATGCTCATGATGCGTATGCCCTGATTTATGCGGATATTGTAGATGAGTTTGAGAGTTTAAAGTCTCAGTACGGCTTTTTAAATTTTAATGATTTGCTGATAAAAATGCGTACTTTGGCAAAAACACATGATTTAGGCTATAAAGAGGTGTTAATTGATGAATATCAAGATACTAATGCTTTGCAGGGAACTTTGATTGATGCTATGAAGTCTAAATCACTTTTTTGTGTAGGAGATTATGATCAAAGTATATATGCTTTTAATGGTGCTGATATATCTATCATTGGTAATTTTGCTAAAAATTTTCCTAATTCTTGTGTTTTTACATTAAATAAAAATTATCGCTCAACCATTCCCATACTCTCATTAGCCAATAAGGTTATCTCATATAATAAACGAATATATGAAAAAAAATTAGAATATACAAGGATGCAAGCTGACGCAAAACCTCCAACTCTGATAGCTTTTAATGAGTTATTTGAGCAGTATAATATGGTAGCATCAAACATAAGGGATTCATATACATCTCATGAAGATATAGCAGTAATTTTTAGAAATAATGCCTCAGCCGATGGTATGGAAGTAGCTTTAAAAGAGATAGGCATTGCATGTAAGCGAAGAGGAGGGGTGAGCTTTTTTGACTCAAAAGAGATAAAAGTTGTACTAGATCTTTATACGCTTTTGATCAATGAAGCAGACATGATGGCTTTTATTCATCTGTTTGAATATGCAAAAGGTGTTGGCACATCTATGGCAAAAGAGCTTTATACTGCATTAAAATTATTAGGTGATAACTCAATGTTTTATGGGCTATATACACCAGATTTAACTATCAAAAATCCTTTTGAAAAGAGAAAATTAAATCATCAACTAGGGCTATTTGATGATTTTTTAGAACTCGGTGCAGCAGGGCGTTTTGCAAAGCTTGAATTTTGTAATACATTTCTAAAAAATCCTATCTTAAAACATCCAAAATTAACAAAATATGGTGCTATATTTTTATATCTTTTTTATCAACTCTTTAAAGAGTTAAAGGGAATAAAACAACCTATCTTTGTAATTAAAAAAATAACTCAATCAAAATTGTATGAAAATATTATAGATGCTCTTGCATCTAAAAGGGGACAATTAAAAGATGGTTCAATTGATGAAAAATTAAAACAAAATGCTAAAGATAAAATAACGACTAGGGTAATATTATTACAAGAGTTATCCAAGCCATATAAAGAGCATGAAAGGTTTTTAAATGCTATGATACTAGGCTCTCAGGATTTAACACAGGGAGATGGTGTTAATTTACTTAGTATTCATGCATCTAAAGGGTTGGAATATAAAGAGGTTTATGTGATTGATTTAATGGATGGAAGATTTCCAAATAGAAAATTAATATCAAAAGGTGGTAGCATAGAAGAGGAGAGGCGGTTATTTTATGTGGCGGTAACGAGGGCTAAAGACCTGCTATATCTAAGTTTTGCAAAATATGATAAAATAAAAAAAATAAGTTTTTTACCTTCACAATTTTTGTATGAAGCGGGACTTTTAAAGCCTGATGAGCATTATAAAAAAATCTCTAAAGAGGAATAATTTATCATCCTCCTTGAACAGCTTGCCCCATATTCCACATCGGCAAAAAGATACCCAGCGCAAGAAGAAGCACCATAGACGCTATCATTATTAACATAATTGGCTCTATCGCCTCAGCTAGTCCGTCAATGATGGCATTAAATCGCATTTTATAATAATCGGCCACTTTTTCCATCATATTATCTAGTTGTCCACTTGATTCGCCAGCTGATATCATTTGAATAATCATATTTTCAAATAATTTTGTCTCTTTTAGCCCTTCATGCAGAGTTCCACCTTTTTCAACATTAGCTCTTACATTTGATAGTTTTGCTTTTAGTGGTAAATTATCAACCATTGTAATAGTTGTCTCAAGTGCATCGGCTATTGGAATACCAGCTTTAACTAATGCTGCAAATACTAAGGTAAATCGGCTAAGTGTAGCAAATTTAATAATATTTTTAATTAAGTAAACCTTTAATAATAGTTTATGAAAGCCAAATCTAATATGTTTATAATTATTTATTAAATATTTTAAGATAAAAAATGCTAAAACCAAACCAGTTAAAACATATGGACCAAAATTATTAAAAATATATTCTAATTTTAAAAGAATTAAAGTTGGTAATGGAAGATGAGCTCCTAATTGGTCAAAAATAGTTTTAAATTTTGGTACAACGTAAGATATTAATATTGTAAAAGCTATTGCCATAGCAATCATCACATTTCGAGGATACGCCATAGCTTTCTTAAATTTTACAATATTTGCACGTATCTCTTCTAGCATATCAGATAATGAATATAGTGATTCAGCAAGATTACCAGTTTGCTCTCCTAGTTCAATCATAGCTAAGGTTAAATTGCCCAATTCAAATCTAAATGGCTCCATGGCTTTTGATAAACTGCTACCAGAATTAATATCATCAGATAGAGAATTAAAGATCTTTTTTAATTGTTTATCATTTGTTGAGTCTGCAATCTCTTGAATTGAATCATGAATAGATATCCCAGCATTTGCCATGACAGCTAGTTGTCTCATTGAGGCAATTAGAGCATCTTGTTTTACTTTTTTCTTTTTTAAATTTTTTGTAAAGTTGATTGTAAATTGTTTAAATCTATCTTCTAATGGCGGTGTAGTAGGAGTAATTTTTATAATAATACCTGAAAATTTTATTGTTGCCAGATAATGAGCTTCTTTTTTCCCCTCAGCATAAAAACCATGAGCCTCTTTTTTCCCTTTGTTTAAAACTGTTGCGATGAAATAATTCATATTTTTGCCACCCTTAAAATTTCTTCGAATGTTGTTATACCATCACATGCTTTTTGTATGCCATTGATAAACATATCAATAAAGCCTTCATCTTCTGCTTGTTTTGTTAACTCACCTTTTGACGCACCTTTGGCAATCATACTAGATATTGTTTCAGAAATTGGTAAAACTTCACATATCATCTCTCTGTCCATAAATCCAGTTTCATTGCATTCATGACAACCCGCACCTTTATAAAAAATCGTATCTTTTGGAATATACCGCTCATAAGCTTCTAGTACAGATTCTGAAATTGTATCTTCTACTTTACAATGTTTGCAAATTTTTCGTATCAATCTTTGAGCCTGAACGGCAACTAAAGCACCACTAATCAAATATGATTCAATTCCCATATCTATCATACGTGCAATAGCGCTGATAGCATCATTTGTATGCAGTGTGGAGATAACTAAGTGTCCCGTAAGTGCTGCTTTTATTGCTATTTCTAGAGTCTCTTTATCACGAATTTCACCTATCATTATCTTATCTGGATCTTGTCGTAAAATTGATCTCAGTGCATCAGCGAAACTAAGACCTACATGTGAATTTACCTGAACTTGTTGAATTAGATTCATTCTGTATTCTACTGGATCTTCCACTGTTATCACTTTATCTTCTATGTTTCTTAGCTCATTTAAGGAGCCATAAAGAGTTGTTGTTTTTCCAGAACCCGTTGGTCCTGTCACGAGGATAATTCCAAATGGAGATTTAAGACTTTTTGTAAATTTTTGATAACTAATGTTGTCCATGCCAGCATTTTCAAGTTTAACTAGTGCTTTTGTTTTATCTAAGATTCGAATAACAATTGATTCACCATATAATATTGGTAAAGTTGAGATACGATAATCAAACTCTTTAGAGCCAACCATTGTTGAAAAGCGACCATCTTGTGGTTTTCTTTTTTCTGCAATATCTAAATTTGCAAGTAGTTTAATTCTTGAAGCAAAGGGCGGATATATATCTTTGTCAAAAATAAACATTTCGCTCAGCTTTCCATCAACACGGGCTCTAACAACACAATTTTTTCCAGTTGGCTCTATATGAATATCACTAGCTCTTCTTTTTATACAAGTACTAAGTACAACTTCTATTAATTTTAAAATAGATGATGCTTCTTGTTGATCTTCAGGTGAATTTAAAGAATTTAATTCATTTCTAATATTTATAATTAATTCTTTAATATTGTCTTTTAGAGCAATTTTAAATAAATATTCTTGTATCTGTTTTTTTGTTGTAGTAACTTTTGTTATTATTTTTCTAACAAATAATCGCTGTGCAGCTTCTTGGGCTTCAATATTTAATGGATCAGCAAAAGCTATTTGTACGTGCAGTTCGTCTTGTGAAATTGGTAAAAAATTATATTTTTTAAGTTGAGTTAGTGGAACTCTCTCAGCTAATCTATAATCCATATCGATAGAATCTAAATCTAAAAATTCAAGTTGCAATACTTCGGCTAAATATTTTAAAACATCTGATTCATTTAAAAATGGGTAGTTTTTTAAAATTGATAAATCATATTTACCAGCTCGTATCTGTTCAACGACAAATCTTTTGATAAAATTAATTGATATTGCACCAACTTTTGTTAAGGTATAAAGTACGGTATCTTGTTGTACTCCACGCGAGAGCAGTCTATCAATTTGTGTCTGTGTGATATGATTATGTTTTAGTAAATCAATGGTAATTTTATCCATATTTATACCCTTTAATTATATACATGTTTTTGAACTAAGGTAGAATCATAAAATTTTTCAATTACTAATTGTTTAAATTTTGTAATATATAATTTATAAGCTATATGCTTATTTTTTGGATCTTGAAATAGGTATATTGGTACCGTTTTATATGTCTTTAATTTTAAATATAGATTAAAAACTTTTGATAAGATATAGTTAGTTGAAGGAAATTTAAATTGATTTAATTTATATCTATCAAGCATTGAGTGCAGTAAAAGTTTTTCTTGCATAACTATAACAGATAAATATGCCGCATTTGCTCTAGCTGATTTATTTTTTTTTAAACGAGCAATTGGATAAGAGAGTCTATCTAAATGATTTGCATGTAAACAAGAAAATGCATAAATAGAGATGAAATTTGTATCATTCCTATTTTTATATAAATTGGCTAGACCTATATTGCATGCTTTTGTATATCTATGCATTTGATATAAGTCATACATTTTATTTGTAATTTGAGCAAAGATATTTGTATATAATATTGCTAGTATAATTAAATATTTCATTTAAAACGTCCTGATTCAATGTTGTTTAGTAAAGCTTGAGCATCTTTTGATTTGGAGTGAGATATATACGATTTTAATGTACGAATTGCCATCTTTTTTTGACCTAGCTTAACCAACGATTTTATAAAAATAATCCAGCTTTCATCATTATTTGGGGATAATTGATTAGTAGCTAGTGAATAATTATATGAAAGGTTGTATCTCTTCATTTGATAATATTTTTTAGCTAAAAATAAACCAAGTATTGGGCTGTTAGACTGTTTAAAGCGTTTTATTATATCTTTCATATTTTGTCCAATGGGTTTAGTTGTAATGATAATTCCACTAGGTTGGTGAGTTATTATTCTATTCTTTTTTAGTTGATGTTTATAAATAGTTTTATTAGATTTTTTTGTGATATGTTTAATTATTTGATGATGAACATGCTTTTGTTGTTTAGTGTCACTATTTTTATATGATGGAATTATTGAATCTCCTATGGTGTTCATAAATTTCAGCTGTGGTTTTAATGTTTGGATATTTTTTGCAATAGTTTGTTTGATTATAGTATTTTGATTTTTAATTTTTTTTAATTTTTTTGTAGATACTGTAGTAGCGATAATTTTTTTTATTTGTGATATATGTTTTTGTATTGGTTTAGAGGTATCGCTATGATGATTTGATATGACTACAACAATAATAATTAAAATCACTATGCCAACAAGTGATAACGTATATGGTATAAATTTTTTGTACTGATATCTTTTTAATCTTTGTTCAAGTTCTGGTATATTAGGCATCTAAAAGTCCTATATGAATTGCTGCCATATCAACAAATTTTGCTGAAATATAATTGTTTTTTAATTTATATGGTTGGTTGATTTCATACCAATGATAGATATCAAAAAGTGTATATAAGAGCTTATTTGTTTCTCGATAGTTTCCATCTGTATATTTATATATTTTATGCACTATTTTATTTGTAAACATATTAGCAACATCAAAACAGTTTGCTTTCATAATCTTTTTCTGAATATAAATTTTGAGTTCCTCTTTAGTCGCATTTTTAAGTTCTATACTCTCCCAGATTCTTGTTTTAAAATGTTCTTTTGCTATTAAATCTTCTTCTTGAGTTTTGTGTAAAACAATTACAAATTTTAGACTTCTTGTGTCTGATAATAATCTTATTTTTTCCATAAGAACTGGTGGATACAGTTGAGCTTCATCTAATAAGACAATAGGTATACTTTTTGTTTTTTTGTAACTATTTGCAATTTTTATAAATTGCGTAAGTGTTAATGTTCCTATATATTTTACTTGATATAAATCTGCTGCTAAAGATTTTAAAAATTCATTCTCATCAATAAGCGGTGTTTCATAAAGATAAATATTATAATTTTGCTTGGATAAGTCGTGCCAAAGTTTTGTTAAAAGCATGCTTTTACCAGTACCTGGTTTACCATAAAGTAATATCATTTTTAATGGTTTTTTGACAGTATCTTTTAGAGATTGATATATTGCAGATGTACGATCTAGCGAAACATAATTGTTAAAATCTACAATATCAAGAAAAGCCAATTTCGGCTTATTATAAATATTATTTTGTATTGCCTCTTGCATTTTGAACTTTCTTTGTTAAATTTGTATCTATATTTTTATGTAACATTGATTTGGTAATGCTTTCATAGCCTAAATCTGAGAGCGAAAGTTTTGAATTTTTATTTCTTATGATATGTGGTTGTATAATAATCACTAATTCTTGAACTTGTTTAGCATGATAGGTATGGCTAAAGAGATAGCTTAAGCCTGGAATATCACCTAATATCGGAACTTTGTTATCATTCACAGTAGTTATAGTATGAATTAAACCGCCTAAAATAATTCTACTACCATTTTTTACAGTTACAACTGATGATAATTGACGCCTACTCAAATCTGGCGGTGTTGTTCTAGTTGCTGATGTTTGGGTGATAGTTGTATCTGCTGTTTCAGAAATAGATGGATTAATTTTTAGGGTTATCATATTATTATTAGATATTTCAGGTGTAATATCTAATAATATGCCAGCAAAGACAGATTTTACAACATTGTTTTGAACAGTTGAAGCTACTCCACCACTGCTACCTTGTTGATTTGCAGATTGTTTTATTGTGTAAAAATATTGTGTACCTGAGGTTATGAGCGCTGGTTGATTATTGAGTGTTAGTATTTTAGGATTAGAAATAGATTTCACACTGCCCTGCGTTTTTAGAAATTTAATAATATTACTAAGACTGGCACCGCCAGTGATTGAAATATAATTTGATGGAATAATACCACCAAGTGCAGATGATATAGATGATCCAGTTGATGCAGTTGATGTTGAAGTAGTTCCACTGGCACTAGCTCCATTGGTCCCTTCTCCAAATGCCCATTTAGCATTGATATCTCCCAAAGAGTAGAGCTTGCTCCAGTCAATTCCAGTGGTTTTTGACTTATCCATGGTGACTGTAAGAAGTTGAACATCTATTAAAACTTGCAATTCAACCTTTTTTTGCAGTCTTTGAAGATATATTGAGAGCCTTTTTAATTGATTGCTTGTAGCAGTTACAGTGATAAGACCTGCATTTTTATTGATAATTGGTCTTTGGGCTATATAACGGTCTTCCGGTCTGTTCATAACTCTTTGTAGTTGAGCACTTAATTTATTCCAAAATTGAACTTCATCAGTAGATGTGATAGATATACCAGAATTTACATTATTTCCCGTACTACTACCACTGTTACTGCTATTAGTAGCTGAACTAGAAGAGCGGTTTTGACCTGTAGTCATAAGTCCGCCAGTGGCATTACTGTTGTTATTAGAACCGAGTGCAATATCTGTGCTACCAACACCTTTCCTCTGAGAAAGAATATAATCTATATTAAAAGTTTTAGTTTGAAGATATGTAATTGTTAATATATTATTTTTAAAAGTATAAAATAAGTTACGATCAGATAAAATCAGTTTAAAAACTTCATTTAATGTCATATTTTTAATATAAGTCTGACTGAGTCTTTTTTTTAGTTTATTTTTTGTATATTTACCACGTACTATTACGGTAAATTGACAATCCTTACTTAGTTGGTTAACAAAACTTCTGATTTTTGTACCATTGGCTGAAGTAATGTTAAATAGCCGATACTGGCAATCTGCAGATACAGATACAGTTAATATTAACATTACACAACATATCTTAACAAATGAGTTTTTAATTTTACTATCTAATTTAATTTTCATATTTTTATTCCTATTTAATGTTAATTTTTATATTTTTATTATCTCTTTGTACAGATAATTTTTTTATCACATGACCTCTTTTTAAAATCACCTGATGATTACCAATAAAACTTATTTTAAATCCTCGCAATCTTTTATGTAATTTATACCATCTGCCATTAATTAATGCTTGGTGATTAATAATTAATGTAAGTTTCAAAGTTCTAAAGTGCCTTCGCCAAGACCTTGTTATGTAAGCATGATGGTTTCTTTTACCAATTTGTTTTATTTTATATATAAAAACAAATGGATTTTTAAGCGTATTAATATATATAGATGATATTCCATTTCTTGGCTGAGAAATAGCATCAACTTGTTGGTTAACCCAAGCTAATTGTGTATTATCAGGTTTTATGGTATTAGCATAAACTAAAGACAAGAAAACTACACTAAATAAAAATATAATTTTTTTCATTATTGTCTAACTCCCCATACTGATAGATTTAAATCAGTAAATAATTTATTTTTAGCTACCATAGAAATATTATGTACATCCACAACTAAAAAACTTTGCTCAAGAGAATTGATAAATTTTAAAGTATTTTGATATTTTCCGCTTGCTTGTATATTAATATTTAGCACATGTCCAAAAGCAGTACTATGTTTAATATATATATTATTATATTTTAATAATTTAACATTATATAATTTTGCATTTATTGAAATTGAATTTAAAAATTTACCCCAAGTTTTTTGATTATAAAATAAAAATGAAATTTTATTAATTTGAGATTTTATATAAGCATTGTTGTTTTTGTATATTAAATATTTTTCTTTTAGGCTAGTAATTTTTTTATCAAGATTTGACAACATTACTTGTGAATTAACAGATAAATATACTTTATCAGCAATAATTAATTTTTGTATTTGGGTAACTTTTGCATGTGTAGCTACAAGTTCTTGTCGTGATGGAGTAAAGAACAAAACATATGACACACCAATAGCAATTGCAGCTATCATCATGTAAATTAAATACAAATCTTTTTTTGATTTTGGTATTAACGCATTATCTAATTTGTATAAGTAGTTTTCAATATTAAATTTCATAATAATGTTACCTTTAGTTTACTAACATAATGTTTCTTTTTATCATTATAGATAATATTTTTTAATGAAAATGCATAAATTTTAGCATCTGTTTTTGTAAGATATTTGATAAGATCAGTAATTGTCTTATTGTGTCGCGCTAATAAAGTTAAAGTAAAATAATGTTGTTTATTCTTTTGAGTATAATCTATCTTTTTTAATTGTACACCATATTTATTTAAAGCTTTTGTTAAATAGGCAATTCTTTTTGCTTTCATAGCATAGTTTACTTTTATATTATGAATTTCTACAAGAGTATTTTTTGTATTATTATAGTTATTTAGCTCATTTTTTTCCAATGCAAATATTCTCTTTTCATTTTTCCTTTTTAAATAAAGAGTTGCTTCTCTAGTCATTTTAATATTATTGACTTTAGTGTATTGGGTATTTAAAAGTGAATAGCGCATGTTTTCGACATAAGTCAAAGACCAATTAGTAATGGGATATATCAAGGCGATAATGAGTGATGCAGCTGTTACGAGGATCAACTTGCCACTTTGTCTTTTAGCAAATGGAGGAGGTCTGAGATATTTAGAGAAATTACACTCATATCTCTCTTCACCTGAGAGACCTGCGTATAATTGCATAAGAGAATGAATCTGGCTAACATGTTGTATATCACTCGTAAAACCATAATCAAAATCAAAATCATAAGCATTGATTGATAAATATGTTTGTGCATATTCATCCAAGCCTGATATTTTAGTTATATCAGAGCCTATGTATATTGTATCTATTTTTTCAATTTGAAAGACTCGTTTTACATAAGTTAAAATATCATTTACATGTAAAAAGATATCAGAAAAAAGTTTTATCAAATATTTTTGATGTTCAAGATTATTTGTGGCCAATCCCTCCGATGAAAGTATTTCAATAAAAGTATCAAAAGGTATTTGTTCACCTAATAGCTCACAAAAATTTTCATGTATTTTAGTGAGTGAAAAATTTAGTGATTTTGTGTATAGAAATTCCTGTTCATTATATATAGTTAAAAAAGTATCGTCTTTTTGAAAAAAAATAAAACAATGCACACCCAAGTCATCTATAATTTCTCTCGTATAAAGTGATTTTAGAAGAATAGGCAATGGAACAATTTGATCAATATATTTAATTTCCTTAATAATTGAGCGAAAATCATCATCTAGAGTTAGCGGATCTACTACAAAGACATGGAAAAATCGATTATTCTCATCTGCTTTATTTATTATTTCAATGTAATTGGTTTGATACGCAATTGCCATATCAAGAGCAAGCTCTTCATATATTTTATTTTCTATTACATCTTGTAAATCTTCATCCGGTATATTTTTACTAACTGTGATGATAGCACTGATAAATGCTTTTGTATTAAGGTAGGCAATAACATATCGTTTTTTTGAATAAGTTAATTCTTTTTGTTTATATAAATTACCAGACACCCCTTCAATAAAAGACTTTCTATAAGGATCTACAGATATTACACTTGAAAAGGTTGTTTTATCTTTTTGCATATAGCCTCCTAAGCTTAGGTAAATTCAGCAAGAATCATTCCACAAAGTAGTTTTTATAAACTTTTTGTTTTATGTTCTTGATATTGCCTATTTATCAAATTTTTTATAATGTTCTTAAAAAATCTTCAACACACTTTTGCTTCCGTGACTTTTCTTGTGAACTCAATGATATTTATTTAAAAAAATCCATGCAACTTAACCAAAATCGGTCTTTATAAAAATTTTTGAAGTTAATTTAAGGATACCTCTAATTAATTTTGCCTTCTTGTCAATAAAAATCACTGTCTCTAGAGATACTCAATATTATGCAATATCATTAACCCCTTGTCACTTAAAAGATATTCTTAGTTGATTTTAGCAAAATGTAACTTAAATATTTTTTGATTATAGCAAAATTTAGAAAGATATTATTATTTATTATAGAACATCTCTAATAAATCTCTAAAATAGAACTAATAAACTAGTTTTTTTTAATTTTATAATTAGAAAATATAGGGATTATTCAGCTGTTAAGATTTTCATGGTATTGTCTTTAAGCTTTACAATAAGTTTTTTTGTACCCTGCCAATTATAAGTTGTTGTTTTATAAATTTCATGAGCTATAATTTCATAAGTATTATTTTCATTTGGATATGGTAGAATTATAATATTTGAAAAGTTTAAGTAAGTTTTACCTTTTCGTTTAAAAAGTGCAGTTTTGTATTTTGCAAAAGCGTTAAATGTCATCCCATTTGTTTGTTTAAAATTTTTACTATAAAAACTTAAATATTTATTAGTATTTCCATAAATCCAACTATATCTCCACATATAAAAGTTTGCCAAAAGTTTAGCTAAATTTTGTTTGGAAATATTTGTTTGTACTTTATTGTTGTTTATAATAACTAATGTTTTATTTAAATTAATTTTTTTACTCAAAGCTATTAGGTTATTATTTTGTAAAGCAATGCATCCTTTAGTAAATGGTTTTCTTGTGCCATTTTCTGGAACACCATGTATCCAGATCCCATATCCATCCCTATTATAATATTTATCATAAAGATTAGGATATGATGTAACAAGAGCCAAGGGTCCGTAAAATGGCTCTACTTTATTTAATTTTTTTGTAAGAGTATATATTCCAACAGGAGTTTTTAAATCACCTTTTTTTGTTTTATCGCCATTATTTTTACCAACTAATGCTTGATATTTTTGTATTGCAGTAAATGTATTATTTTTATCTCTAATGTTTAGTTGTAGCATTGATTTTTGTTTATTGCAAGTTAATAAATCTATGTTAGATTGTATGTATCCATACTTGGTATTTGTAAATTTTAAAATATTTAGCCAATATTTTATATTGGCTAAATCTAAATCCAAACTCCTTTGAATACTGATTAAACCATGTAGGCGATATTGCGTTAATATCGAATTCTCAGCAGCAAAAATAAAATTTGTTATTAAAATTATTAAAATTAATATTTTCATTATATATATCCTATTTCTTCTAATATCTTTTTATCTTTTGACCATCCTTTTTTTACTAAAACATATAATTCGAGATAACTTCTTTTACCACTTAGATATTCTATTTTTTCTCTTGAATTTATACCTATTCGCTTAATAGTTGCTCCTTTGCTCCCTATTAAAATTCCTTTTTGACTATCCTTTTCTACTATAATAGTTGCTTTGATACGCTCAAAATTAGGCTGTTCATCAATTTTATCTATGAGTACATCTGACTCATATGGAATTTCATCACTTACATTTTTAAAAATTGCTTCACGGATAAATTCTTTATAGATATCTCTTGTATGTTGTGAAGTTATATCGTCTGGATCGTATAAAAAAGGAGAATAATCTAAATATTTTATGACTATATCAAGCAAGTCTTTGGCTCCTATAGATTTTGAGGCACTCATTGGGATAAGTGCCTCAAAATTATCTGCATACTTATTATAGTTATTAATTCGTTTCAAAAGTTTTTCATTAGAAACCTGATCGATTTTATTTAAAACTACAATATGTTTAATTTTATTTGCATTAAGCTTTAAGAACTCTTCATAATATTCTACTGAATCAGTGACTGGCGTAAGATAAATAATTAAATCACAATCAGACATAGCCTTTAGAGCTTCTTGTAGCATGTATTTATTTAAAATTTTTTCTGCTTTATGTAATCCTGGCGTATCTACAAAAATTATTTGAGTATTTTTATGCATAACAATAGCATTTGAACGTTTTCGTGTAGCATTTGCTTTTTGGCTGACTAAAGCAATTTTTTCACCCAAAAGAGAGTTTATTAGCGTGCTTTTACCAGCATTTGGACGTCCAATTATTGATACAAATCCACATTTTGTATCAGTGGTTGATAATTTATAATTTTTTTCTTGCATGTTTATAATATATACCTTGATAAATCTTCATTCTCGATTACTAAATCAAGTTTGTTATGAACGATTTCTGGTGTTATTGTATAGGTTTTACCACTATAGTCTTGCGCATCAAAACTAATGTCTTCTATAACTTTTTCTAATACAGTATGCAATCGCCTAGCACCTATATCTTCTGTTAATTCATTTGCTTTAAATGAAATTTTTGCTATCTCTTGTATGCTTTGGTCATTAAATTCAAGTGTAACATTTTCAACACTTAGTAAGGCAGCATATTGTCTAAGTAGTGAATTTTTAGTTTGTGTTAAAATTTTATAAAGAGATTCTTGAGTAAGAGATTCTAGTTCAACTCTAAGTGGAAAACGACCTTGTAATTCTGGAATTAAATCGCTGGGACTGCAAAGATGAAATGCACCAGCGGCAATAAAAAGAATATGATCTGTTTTGATAATTCCATATTTTGTTGTAACACTACTACCCTCTACAATTGGTAATAAATCACGTTGTACTCCCTCTTTGCTTGGGTCGTTTCTACTTTCACTTTTAGAGCTGACCGCTATTTTATCTATCTCATCTAAAAATATAATCCCACCCTCTTGAGCACGTTTGATAGCTTCGGTATTTATTGTAGTATTATCTATTAATTTTGAGCTAGCTTCTTGCTTTAGTAGTTCTTTAGCTTGTTTAATAGTTACAGACTTGATTTTTTTATCTTTTGATGCAGAAGCAAATATATTAGCAAAAGATTCTTGAACTTTAATCATATCAGGAGGAAGACTTGAGTCATTAAATTCTACTGTTATAGGTATAATTTCAAGTTCTATAATTTTTGTATCCATCTCGCCAGAAATTACTCTATTTTCCATTTTTTTTAATAACTCTTTGTATGAGTCTTTTTTTTCTTGAGATGTTGATGTAGGTAGAGGAGGTAATAATTTTTCTACAATTTTATTTATGATATAATTCTCAATCTGTTCTTTATATTCATCTTCTTTTTCACGTTTTATAATTGCAATAGAAGATACTACCAAATCCCTTATCATGGATTCTACATCACGACCTACAAAACCTACTTCAGTATATTTGCTAGCTTCAACTTTTAAAAATGGGACTTTCATCATTTTAGCCAGTCTTCTTGAAATTTCTGTTTTACCAACACCAGTAGAACCTATCATTAAGATATTTTTTGGTGTAATTTCTTCTTGCATATCTGGATTTAATTGCATTCTCCGATATCTTGTTCTAAGCGCTAATGCAATCATGCGCTTAGCATCTTTTTGTCCTATAATGTAATTATCAAGATATTGGACTATCTCTTTTGGTGTCATATTCATAAATGCTACTCTTGTAATTTTAAAATTTTTATATTACTATTTGTGTAGATACACAATTCTGATGCTATTTTTAAACTCTCTTTTACCAACATCTCTTCATCTAATGTCTTAGCATGACGTTTTAATGCCCTTGCGGCAGATATTGCAAAATTACCACCACTGCCAATGGAAGCTATCTCACCATCTTCTGGCTCCACAACGTCCCCATTTCCTGTAAGAATAAAGATATGTTTAGTATTTAAGACTATCATCATAGCTTCTAGCCTTCTTAAAACTTTATCTTTTCTCCATGCTTTTGAAAAATCTATCACAGCTTTTAAAAGATCGCCTTTTTTATCTTCTAGATAACCCTCAAACATATCAAAAAGATTAAAAGCATCTGCCGTGCTTCCTGCAAAACCAGCCAATACTTTGCCATGATGGAGTGTTCGTATTTTTGTTGCATTGCCTTTTAAGACTGTGCTACCAAAGGTAACTTGCCCATCACCGCCAATTACCGCTTGATTTTTACCTTTGTATGCCAATATAGTTGTTGCATCAAACATTATTTGCCTATAACCTCTACATGTAATATTGCTTGGAGCCCATGACCTAATTTAAAATCAATATTATGCTCACCAACGGTTTTGATATGCTCTTTTGAAGCAATATGTTTTTTGTCTATTTCGATATTATGCTGACTTTTTAATGAATCCGCTATCTCATCTTTGGTAACTGCACCAAAGAGATGATTATTTTTACCTAATTTTTTAGTAACTATGATATTTAATTTATCTAACTCTTTGGCCAAATTTTTTAAAATCTCTATCTCTTTTAATTCATCTTGTTGACGTTTTTTTTCTTTTGATAAATATTTTGCGATTACATCATTGGTTGCATGCTTTGCAAAACCTTTATTGATTAGAAAATTTTTACCATATCCATCTTTTACCTCTTTAATATCACCTATTTTGCCAAGGCTTTTAACATCTTTAATTAATAATACTTTCATGTTTTTCCTAACAACCTTTATTTTTTATGTACTTTGCCTTTGATTATAAATCTAAGTGCATTTAATTTGATAAATCCATGTGCGTCTTTTTGATTATAAACTTCATCTTCTTCAAAAGTACAATACTCAGAATTAAAAAGTGACAACTCAGATCTTCTGCCAACTACTATTACATTACCTTTGTAAAGTTTTAAACGCACAACTCCACAAACATTTTCTTGTGTTTTATCGATGGCAGCTTGAAGCATTTCTCTTTCAGGTGAAAACCAAAATCCATTATAAATAAGTTTTGCATATTTTGGCATTAGCTCATCTTTTAGATGAGCTTCCTCTCTATCAAGCGTGATTGATTCAATTGCACGATGAGCTTTAAGCATGATGGTGCCACCTGGTGTTTCATAGCATCCACGACTTTTCATACCAACAAAACGATTTTCTACGATATCAATTCTACCTACTGCATGCTTTGAGCCCAATCGATTGAGTTCAGCTAGCATGATTGCTGGCGAGAGTTCTTTGTTATCTAATTTAAATGGATCTCCATCTTTAAATTCTAATTCTATATATTGAGCTTTATTTGGCGCATTTTGTGGTGATACTGACCACAACCACATGCTTTCATCTGGTTCAGTATCTGGATCTTCTAAAACTCCACCTTCGTAAGAGATATGAAGTAGATTAGCATCCATTGAATATGGTGATTTTTGACCCTGTTTTTCGATTTTTATACCATGCTCTTTGGCGTAAGAGAGTAATTTTTCTCTTGAGTTTAAATCCCACTCTCTCCAAGGTGCTATAATTGTTAAATTTGAATTAATAGCTAAATATCCAACTTCAAAGCGAATTTGGTCGTTACCTTTGCCAGTTGCTCCGTGTGCCACAGCATCAGCATTGGTAATTTTTGCTATTTGTGCTTGACGTTTCGCGATTAATGGACGTGCGATTGAAGTTCCTAGGAGATATTCACCCTCATAAATAGCATTTGCTCTAAACATAGGATAGACATATTCACGAACAAATTCTTCACGAAGATCATCAATAAAAATATTTTCTTCTTTAATACCAAGAGAGAGTGCTTTTTGTCTAGCAATTTCAACCTCTTCACCTTGTCCAATATCAGCTGTAAAAGTGACAACCTCACACTTGTATTCATCTTGTAACCATTTAAGTATAACACTAGTATCTAATCCACCAGAATAAGCGAGTACGACCTTGTTGATATTTTTATTCATTAAAAAACCTTGAGCTATTGGTAAATTTTTAGCCCTGATTATACAATAAGATAGATTAAAGTCAAATTATAATTAACCTTTTGTGTCAAAAATAATGCCTATAGGCTCTTTTATTTTTTGTAAAACATAAGGCGCCTGTGCTGCTGGGAATCTACTTAAAATTTTACCAGTTTGTTTATCTATTACAGCTATATAAAAAATATTATGTTTATCAACTCCAAATTGTACAAATGTATTTAATGGTCCAATCGCTTCATTGAGTTTTTTTGTAAAATCTCTTACCTGTTTTTTTGTATATGTTTGAGAGTCATTATTTAAATTTAGCCTATCTTTATTAGATTCTAGTTTTATACTACTGTCTTTAATTTTAAATGAAGCTATACTAGTTTCTATATTTGCCTGTTTTAGCGTTGCTGGTAATGATTGCTGTGATTGAAGACCAACCTGACTATTCACAATCTCCTCCTTTTTGTGCTACTATATTTGAAATAATCGACATATAGAAAAAAAACTTTAAATAATATTTTTTATTTGAATAGTTCTAGTGGGTTAATGTGATAGTTTCTTTTAGTCACTTCAAATACTAGTCGATGTTGCACACGTCCAATTACAGCACTTTTTCGTAATTTTCTTCCTACTTTGATACCAGGCGCAATTTGTGAAAGATTTGCATAAATTGTATGTATTCCATTTTTATTTTGCATAATCACTATCTTTTTAAGAAGCGGTGTATTTTTTGAAAAAATTACTTTACCATTAAATATCGTTCTAACTTTTGCATTTTTAATCTTAGATTGCAACCAAACAGATTCATTAAATATTTTTATTTTATAAATTGGATCAACATATGGCCCATATCTTTTTGTAATTATAAAGGATTTAAGTGGTGTAATTGTTTTAATACCTCTATATTTCGTTGTTCTAACACGTCTATAACTGCTTCCAATCTTTTTAACATTAAGTAGTTTTGTATTTATTTTACGATGCAGCATTACATGTTGATATTTTTGAATTTTTATTAATTTTATTTTATTAATTTTTATAATGTTTAATTTTGATAATGTTTTTTGTAATGCATGTTGCTGTCTTAATAATTTTTCTAAAGCAAGTTTGTATTTAAGTTTATCTTGTTTTAGTTTTAATAAAGATAGTTCATGTGTATGTTTTATCTTAATTAGAAGCTTTTTTTTCATATCAATACTATCAATCTTAGCTTGTAGGTTAGATATAATTTTTTGTGTATAAGTTATAAGACTATTATTAAAAAGAAATTTTTTATTTAGAGATTTAATTTGTTTTTTAGCTAGCTTAATAAGTATCTTAATAATTGCATGGCTCATTAAAGATTGTATATTTTCTTCACTTTTTGTATCTACAATAGTAGAAAAAGATGCAACTTTCGCTATTGCAAATATTAATTTTTGTTGAATATTTGCCTGATTTTTTTTTAATGAAAATTGAGTTTGTTTAAATATTTTTAATTTTTCTTTATTTTTATTATAAGATTGTCTTTTTATTTGTAGTCCATTTGATAAAAATCTTAACTGTACTTGCTGTTGTATAATTAGATTTTCTTGTGCAAAAATATCATGTACGTTCTTTTTCATCTTCGTATAAATTGAGCTATATTGCATTTTTGCATTTTTAATTTTTTTTGAGGTTTTTGAAATATTTTGATTAACGTTTAACAAATTAGCATTAATTGTCAAAAATAACAAACACATCAGAACAACAACTTTCATTAAACTTCTTCTTTATAGCTCACAACAATAATACTTGCTAATAAAATAGATAAAATTATCGCAACAATAGTTAGTATAATTCCATCATGAAAAGCATGAAAAATATTAATGTTTATGCCTATTAAATTTAATTGAGTTTTTATAAATTGAGTGTGCGAGATGATAGAAAATAAGACAATAACTAAAGTAGATGAGATTAGTGCATCAACGATAGCAAGTCTAAAAAGTACAGCAGAACGTAACCATACTGGTGCTCCAAAAAGACCCATAACATTCATACGCTCACTATGTTTTAATTGCCAAAGTTTCATCTCTTTAATAATTAAAAGAGTTGTAACTATAAAGATAGTAAAAGTGAAAATTTGTGTTAGGATTTTAAATAAAAGTAAAAGTTTAAATGTAGTATTATAGCTTTTTTGAAAATTTTGTATTTTTATTATCGCACTATTTTTAAATAATGAGGCAGTTATTTTTTTTATTTGTTTAGGTGTTGGATAATGATTTAAGTGAATTTTATAAAATCTAGGCATTGTAAGTTTTAAAAGTTGAATATTTTGCTTACTGATATCTTTTTGTAGTTTTGAAATTATTGTCTCAGGAGATAGCTTTTTAACTTTAGAGATATATTTGCTATAAGTTTTAAATTGTTTATCGCTTATATTTATATTTGATACAACTATCATCGAATAATCAGATGCAAGTTTGGTTTCATACGCTGCGATGGCTCTACTGTTTATAACTAAAATTTGTATGGAAAAGAGTATACACAAAAGTGCTAATATTAGTGAAAAATGATTTCTAATTGATTTCATAAATTGTTCCATATTCTATATGTAGATGTTTATATGCAATTTTTAATGTTCTTGGTATATGGTGTGTTACTACAATTATTGTAGTCTTTAGCTGAGTATTTGCACCTTCTAAAAGATTCCAAATTAAATCTGATGAATAATCATCAAGATTTCCTGTTGGTTCATCTGCTAAAATTAAGATAGGATTGTGTGCCAATGCTCTAGCCATTGCTACTCTTTGTTGCTCTCCACCACTTAATTCTAGCGGATATTTATTGGATTGGTGGTTTAATTTCACATGATTTAAAACTTTATGTACTTGTTGTTGACTAAGGTCTTTATCATATCCATTAATGATTAACGGTAACATGATGTTTTTTGCAATATTCCACTCTTTTATAAGTTTATAATCTTGAAAAATAATTCCAATATGTTGTCTTAAAAAATTTAATTTTTTTGAACTTATATTATTTAATTGTGCACCACCAACTATTAAACTGCCTTGATTAAGTTTTAATGCGCCATATAATGATTTAATTAGAGTTGACTTGCCACTTCCGCTAGCACCCGTTATAAATGTAAAACTACCATTTAAAATTGAGAAACTAGCATCATTAATGATTGTTTCCCCTTTATTGTAGGATACTGTTATGTTTTTTGCTACTATTATATCATCCATGTAATAATCCATTTAAAATTTTATGAGCATGAAGATTTATTTTTGATCGCAATGGTGGTTTTGGAAAATATTGTACTTGATTTTTGCTTAGTATTAAATATAAATGTTCTGGTCTATCAAAACTTCCCATAGATACTCTAATAACAAACTGTTCTTGATTTTGCACCTTATAATATCGCTCAAGATGAACAAAGCCTTGATCAAATTTAATAGTTTTTTGTTGTAAATTAGATATAACATTTATACGAATATTTCCATCATGAAAATTAAAATCTCCACTTATATTTTGAGATTGGCTAGTATAATCTTTAATCATAATAATATCATAAATATTTTTTTGCAGTTTTTGCCATCTAGCTTCATATTTACTTGTTATGTCAATTTTAATATTTTTATTAATCTTTAAAATAACTTTTGCTTGTTTTATGAAACAGTTATAAGCATAATCATAATAATTTTGACTATCTGTACGAAGCTCTAAAGTACCATTTTGTTTTAATACTCTAGATACTTCATCAACAAAAGTTTGCGATATGACTCTACGTTGTGGTTTTTTATCCCATGGAACTGGAAAATGAATATATATTTTTTCTATAGTATTTGACGGTAGCAGTTCTAAAAAAAGCCTAGCATCATAATCAAGTAGATAAATATTGGTTAAGTTTTGGATGTTTATCTGTTTTATCACCTGCTGTAAAGATGCTCTATGTATCTCAATACCTATAAAAATTTTATCTACATGTTGTTGTGCTTGGTACAAAAGGTGTCGTCCTGAACCAAACCCAATCTCTATAATGACTTGTTTTTTTATTGGAAACAAAGTTGTAAAAAAATTGATATTTTTTAGTGATGATACATTTTTTAGATGTTGATTTTCTGATTTGTTGGGTATGTTAGAAGATATGATTTGTAAATTATTAAGATGTGTAAATTCCAATAAAGCCTTATGTAGTAAATATGTTGATGTTGGACGGGTTGTTTTATCTGCTTTTAAGAGATATTTATCATGATGTGCTATACAAAGAATAAAAAAAGCTTCATTTTTTATTTTAACAGCTATTAATTTTTCATGCTTATAATTAATATTGTGTGCTAAAAAAATAAATGATATTTCATCTACAGTTTGTGGTAGATGAGGTATCGTGACGCATTGTTGTACATGTATATGTGGCATTATAAAGAGTTTGTGTCTAAGTTTTGTGTTGGTTTTATAGTGCTTCCGTTTATTGTTGTAGTATGATTAGAGCTTGCTTTATTTTGCAATGGAAGGTTTGGTGCTAAAACTTTAATCGGCTTGCTTGGTAGTGACTGTAACCCATACTTATCAACAGCTATTATTTTATATATATATGGAACATTAGCATAAACATATGGGTCATTGAAGACATGGGCTGTAATGTTGGTAAACTTTTGAATTTTACTATCTATCCAGCTAATTTTAGTTTTTTTAATAATTATAAAACTAACTACTCTAGGATCACTATCTTGCCATGTAAGTTGTATTTTATTATTAGTAACTGAAGCAGTTGCTAGATTTGGTATTTCTGGTTTTGGTAGTGTTGTGCCACGTATGGCAGCTATATTATTTTTACTTTGCAAGCCATCTGTATCAACTACTGCAATTTTATAATAATATGTTTTAGCGTCTTTATTTATAATATCTATAAAATGAGGATTTTTTGTTTTTGCATAATATTTAAAATCTTTTACAGGATTTGATGATCTATATATTTTATAATAACCAAAATCTTTGATAAGGCTAGGAAACCATGATAATTTTATCTTTCTTGGTAGATTAATACTTGCTGTTAAGTTTGTAATTTCCAAAGGCAGTGGTTTTGTTATAATTTTTACTGTTTGACTAGGCGTTGAGATGAGATTATTATATGTATATACTTTAATTTTGTAATAATAAACTAAATTACTTAATAAATTCGTATCTATATATTCACTATTTAATCTGCCTTTTAGTTTTACTATCTGTAACCATTTAGGATTTTTTATGGTTTTACGTTCTATAATATACCCTTCTACTAAAGGATTTGTATCAGGACGCCAAATGATTTTTGCACTTCTTGGCATACCACTAATACCTTGCAACCATACGATAGATGGTGGCACCGGTGGGGTTGTAACTGTTATGGTTCGTGAAGCTAAGCTTTGTGCATGTTTTGAAAAAGTTGTAAAAAAGTATTTATATACTGTATTTGGTCGTACATGTGAATCAACATAATGTGTAGCAAAGCGGTTGTAAATAGATGTGTAATATACTATGGCATGATTTAGTAGCTTTGGACTGCTTCTGTAAACACTTATTCCAGTAACTCGTGAACTGTTGATATCTTTCCACTCAAATGCAATTGATGTCATATCTTGAATATGCCCATTAATTTGTATAACTGGCAAGGTAGTGTCAAGTGCAGTAGGTGCTACAGGAGCAGGTTTTAATCCACATCCATCAATAAATATTAGTAAACCCAAGCTCAATATTATTAAGGTTAATTTTTTCATATAATGTCTCCGTATTAAAATGTTGTTGTAAAAAAATATCCATTTGAGCCTCTAATGGTGCAATGAAAAACTCTTTTGTTTTTGTTTTAGGATGAACGAAGTATAACATATATGCGTGTAACAAAATACGTTTTGGCTCATTTTTACCATTTTTTACACCATAAAGATGATCTCCTAAGATATGTCTATTTAATTTTTCTAAATGTACTCGTATTTGATGTGTCCTGCCCGTGAAAAGCTTACATGTAAGGAGTTCATATTTTTCATCATGACTTACTAGTATTTTTTTAAATTGTGTTTTGGCGTATTTTCCATCTTTATTGCAAGCCATTTTGAGTCTATTATGAGAACTTCTTTTAATTGATGCTTCTACAGTTGTTATATAATCTTTTAGTAAAGGCGTTGATACAGCTAGATAATATCTCCCCATCGTTTTATCTTGTAGCTGTAAAGAAAGTGCTTCATGCGTTTCATTATTTTTTGCAACAACCATAACACCACTTGTACCTTTGTCAAGCCTATGTACAATACCATGTCTCTCCTCACCACTAATAGTTGATAATCTAATATTTTTATATTTTAACCAATCAACCAAAGTTGCTTCTTTTACACTTGGAGCAGGATGTGTTACAATGCCTGAGGGCTTATTTATGACTAATATATCATCATCTTCAAACAAAATATCTATATTAAAATTTATCTTTTGTGGTGCTGTAGTTTTAGCTTTTATGATAGTCACTTCAATGATTTGATTTATTTTAATTTTTAATCCTGGTTTTTTTATAATGATATTATCAATTTTTATCCCATGGTTTTTAATTAATTGAACTATTTGAGATCTGGTTTGTTGCATTTGTGACGCTAAAAAAATATCTAATCTTGATGAGGTGGTTACAAGATATTTTGTAGTATTTGTGAGAATAGTTAATGCCTTTGTATGTTACAATCTCAAATAAAATATTTGGAGTTACCTAATTTGTGGAAAATTGATAGAAGAATTCTAGCACAATTTGATTTTATTTCACCTATATTGATCTTGCCTCTTGTAATAATGTCTGAATATTTAATCGGTGAAGCGGTACCTATGTTAGCTCATAAGCATCTTTTATATGTATTGGCATCATTAGTTGTTTTTATAATTATTTTTTTCTTGCCAATTAGACGTTTAAGCTGGCTTATACCAATATATTATTGGATAAATATATTACTTTTATTGACTGTTAAATTTATTGGATATAGCAGATTAGGCGCTAAAAGATGGATAGAAATACCTTTTATTCATTTAACAATTCAGCCATCAGAGCTTGTAAAATCAGCTTTAATCTTAATGTTAGCATATCTTATTAGTAAAACTCCACCACCCGAAGGTGGATACAGAACTAAAGATTTTATAAAACTTTGCACTTATATATTTTTACCATTTATATTGATAATACTAGAACCAGATTTAGGAACTGCTATGGTATTGCTTCTTATTGGGCTGGGGCTATTATTTTTTATAGGTGTATATTGGAAAATTTGGGCATTTTTATTAATATCTGCTACGCTTATTTTACCACTAGCATATACGCAATTTCTACACAATTATCAAAAACAAAGATTAATTAGTTTTATTGGCAAAAAACCATCATATAATGTCGAACAGTCAATTATCGCAATAGGCTCTGGTAGTTGGGTCGGTAAAGATAAAAATCAAGCAACACAGGTACAGATGAAGTTTTTACCAATCGCTACGAGTGATTTTATTTTTGCTTTTATCGTTGAGCGAACAGGCTTTCTTGGTGCTTTATTTATTATTAGTATTTATATATTACTAATTTTACATCTACTTAGCATCAGCTTATATTATAAAGATTATTATTTAAAAGTAGTAACTGCTGCAATTTCATTAATGATTTTTATCTATATGAGTATCAATATTGCCATGACTATGGGATTAGCACCAGTTGTTGGAGTGCCACTTCCTATGTTTAGTTATGGAGGTAGCAGTTTTTTAAATTTTATTGTATTGTTTGCAATTTTTGAAAATTTATTAGCTTTTAGATTTATAGATTCTTATCATAGATGATATTTTAGTTCTTTTTTATTATTTTTTAATAATAAATTAGTATAATTTCAATCTTCAATTAGTTAGTACGACATGGGTCTTTAGCTCAGTTGGTTAGAGCCCCCCGCTCATAACGGGGTGGTCGGGCGTTCAAGTCGCCCAGGACCCACCACTGTAAGTACAATTTCTAGCTTTACTTTTTTTTCTTTTGAGAATTTTGATACAAATAAAACAGATTCTAAAACGTTTCTTTAAAACTTTAAATATTTTTTTTGATATAATGTTTAGAATATTAAGGTCTTTTAAAAATTATTAATATAGAGCCTTATTAAGGAGTAACAGTTAATGATTTTAATGATAGATAATTATGACAGCTTTACGTATAATGTAGTTCAGTATTGTTTAGAGTTGGGTGCTAGCTTAAAGGTCATAAGAAATGATGAATTGTCGTTGCAAGAGATTATACAATTATCACCTAGTAAGATAATCATCTCTCCAGGTCCAGCAACACCTGACGATGCTGGTGTAACACTGGCGGTTATAAATTATTTTAAAGATAAACTTCCTATATTTGGTATTTGTCTCGGACATCAAAGTATTGCGCAAGTCTTTGGTGCGAAGATTATTCGTGCAAAACAGATGATGCATGGTAAGACATCCATTATACAATGCTCGGCACCTTCAGAAATTTTTACTAAGATTCCAGAACAATTTCGTGCAACAAGATATCATTCTTTAATAGTCGATAAAGATTCACTACCTAAAACAATACAAATATCCGCAACAAGCATGGACGATAATGAAATTATGGCATTACATGTGAAGAATAAGCCAATTTATGGTGTCCAATTTCATCCAGAATCAATTATGAGCGAATTTGGTAAAGAGATTATAGGTAATTTTATTAATTTATGAAAAAGTATATCATTTTATCTCTTATTTTAGGGGTGGATGTAGCTGTTTTGTTATATGAAGTATCCCAACTATCTATTGGATATAGTGAAATTGAGCTTTTACATGCTCATTTTTCGATGATAAAGTTTTTGGTTAATCTCTCTTTGCATATTTTTGGAAAAAATGATTTTGCACTTAGATTCCCTATGATTTTACTGCATGTATTTAGTGTCTTATTGTTATTTAATCTTTTAGCACAATATTTAAAAAAAGATAGTGATAGATTGTGGATTATTGCTATTTTTATTTTACTACCAGGAGTGATGAGTTCTGCTATCGTTGTAAATAGTGCTGGATTTGTTATATTTGGTTTATTACTATATTTAAATTTATATAAGAAAAATATCTATTTTAAATATCTCTTATTGCCTTTACTGTTATTTTGTGATCAAAGTTTCATGCTTCTTTTTATAAGCTTATCTTTTTATGGATTAAACAAACGAGATAAAAATTTTGCATTATATAATTTATTACTTTTTTGTATCTCATTATATTTATATGGTTTTGATACTACTGGTTTGCCAAAAGGACACTTTTTAGACACTCTAGCAATTTATTCAGCAATTTTTACACCACTCATCTTTATATATATATTTTATACTTTATATAGACGCTATATTACATCTCAAAGAGATATTTTATGGTATTTAGCATCAATTTCTTTTATATTGTCTTTATTGATTTCATTTAGACAGCGTTTACATGTAGAGATATTTGCTCCATATTTGATAGTTTCATTACCAATCGTGGCACAAACATTTCTCTCATCATATAGAGTAAGACTTCCACAATTTCGTATAAGATATAAGATTATTTTTTTTACATCATTAATATTTTTACTTATAAATGCACCAATTATTGTTTTTAATAAATATTTATATTTATTTTTGCGTAATCCTAGAGAAAATTTTGCATATAATATGCAAATTACAAAAGATTTGGCAAACAAGCTAAAAAATCTAAATATCTCTTGCATAGATGCCCATAATCATCAAATGCAAGTAAGATTAACTTTTTATAATATTAATTATTGTTCAAATATAAGTTTAACAAAAAAAAGATATAAAAATTCAAAAAGTGTAACTATTAGTTACATAACAAAACCAGTTTACATAAGATATGTTACTAAACTTAACAAATCTTCTTGAAATATCTAGTTGTAATATCACTAATGATTTTGAATGACTATTAATATGATATAATTCGCTCACAAATATAAAATTTAAGGAGTTGTAATGGCTCAAAGAGCGATTCGTGAATATGATGGCAAAGCTATTTTTTCTAAGCACTGGGAAGAGTATTTTAGTGGATTTCATTATGGATTTAGATCTGTATTGATAACCAGTGGTAGTGACTTAAAAGCAAAAGCCAAAGAACATGGGTTTGAGTGGTTAAAACAAGAATCACTTGTAGTAAAACCAGATATGTTATTTGGTAAACGTGGAAAAAATGATTTAGTTTTGTTTAAAGTAAAAAAACCAGGCGATGTTACCTTGCAAGAGGCTATTGCTTGGATTGATGATAAAACGTCGCACACAACAACCCTTTTATCTGGCCAACAAGGATGTTTATCGCATTTTATTGTTGAACCTTTTACCCCACATACACAAGAACAGGAATATTATATATCAGCTACTACAGTTGGAGAAGATGATGTTCTTTATATGTCAGCCGAAGGCGGTATGGAAGTCGAAGAGGGATGGGAAGAAAAAATTCATGAAGTTCATATTCCTATTAATATGGATGATACAGAGATGGAACAAGCTATTAAAGCTAATATTCCTCATGATATTTTACAAAAAAATCAGGCTGCCTTTGCTGCCTTTGCTATTCAGTTTTTTAAATTTTATCGAGATTTAAACTTCGCATATTTAGAGATAAATCCAATAGTCATGCTAGACAATAACGAGATGGCAATACTAGATTTAGTAGCACGCCTTGATGATACAGCTGGTTTTATGATGCAAAATTCATGGGGAAACATTGAGTTTCCAACTGCTTTTGGGATGGATGATCAGTCTCCAGAAGAAAAAGCGATAGCAGATGCTGATGCAAAAAGTGGTGCTTCACTTAAACTTACTATTTTAAATCCAATGGGTCGTATATGGACCATGGTAGCTGGAGGCGGTGCTTCAGTTGTGTATGCTGATACGATAGCTGATTTGGCTGGCGATGTTTCAGAGCTAGCAAATTATGGTGAATATTCTGGTGGACCAACAACTGGTGAGACAAAATTTTACGCAGATACACTGTTTGATTTAATGACAAGACATAAAGATCCAAAAGGTCGTGATAAAATCTTGATTATTGGTGGAGCAATAGCAAACTTCACTGATGTTGCTAAGACTTTTACAGGTATTATTCAGGCATTTGAAGAATATGCTGAGAAATTAAAAGAACATAATACTCATATTTACGTTCGTCGTGGTGGACCAAATTATGAAAAAGGTCTTAAAGACATTAAAGAAGCTGCAGACCGTTTAGGTTTAGATATAGAAGTTTACGGACCAGAAACTCATGTTACTGACATAGTTCGTATGGCTTTAAAGAAGTAAGGAGAATATTTATGAGTGCATTATTTACTAAAGACACGCAAGCAATTTTTTGGAATAATAATAAAAGCGCAATTCAGCGTATGCTTGATTATGATTATACTATTGCTCGTAAAAAGCCATCAGTTGCAGCAATCGTAGCTCCAACTTCAAATAATAAATTTGAAAAATTTTTCTATGGTTCAGATGAGATTATGATACCAATTTTTCGCTCAACTACCGAAGCTGTAGAAGTTTTTAAAGATGCTGATATACTTTTAAATTTTGGTTCATTTAGAACGGCTTATGATGTTACAATGGAAGCAATAGGTATTAAAGATCAATTTAAAACTATTATGGTTACAGCTGAGGGTATTCCAGAAAGATTGGCACGCAAGATGAATCAAGCGGCTCGCGATGCTGGCGTAATTGTTATTGGGCCAGCAACTGTTGGTGGCATAGCGCCAGGTGCATTTAAGATAGCCAATATTGGTGGTACGATAGAAAATATTGTAAAATCAAAACTTCATCGTGCAGGTTCATGTGGGTTAGTTACACGTTCAGGTGGTCTATTTAATGAATTATGTAATATTATTGCATTAAATGCTGATGGCATTGCTGAAGGTGTGGCTATTGGTGGAGATCGTTTTGTAGGTTCTGTTTTTATAGATAATTTATTACGTATGCAGAGTAATCCAGATGTAAAATACATGATTTTATTAGGTGAAGTAGGCGGAACTGAAGAATATAAGGTCATTGAAGCTGTAAAATCAGGTAAGATAACTAAGCCTATTATTGCTTGGTGCATTGGCACAATTGCAAAACATTTTAGCTCAGGTGTTCAGTTTGGTCATGCAGGAGCTAGTGCAAATGCAAATGCGGAAATGGCAGCAGCTAAAAATAAAGCAATGGCAGAGGCTGGTATTTATGTTCCAAAATCATTTAATGATTTACCTACAAAAATACATGAAATATATACTAAGCTACAATCTGATGGTATAATTAAAGATATTACAGAGATTGAGATTAAGAAAGTACCTAAATCACGACGGGCAAAACAGTTCATTTGTACTATTAGTGATGATCGCGGCGAAGAAGCAACTTATGCGGGCTATCCAATATCATCTGTAGCAACACCTGAGACAGGCTTCGGCATAGGCGATGTTATTTCACTATTATGGTTTAAAAAACGATATCCGAAATGGGCAACAGAGTATATTGAAACAGTTATTAAGACAGTAGCAGATCATGGTCCAGCTGTTTCTGGTGCACATAATGCAAAAGTAACAGCTCGTGCTGGAAAAGATGTAATCTCATCACTTGTAACTGGGCTTTTAACTATAGGACCAAGATTTGGTGGAGCTATTGATGATGCCGCTCGTTATTTTAAATATGCAAGCGATAACAATATGACTCCAGCAGAATTTATATCTTATATGAAAAAGCAAGGTACTCCAATCTCAGGTATTGGACATCGTATTAAGTCTGTACGTAATCCTGATTTGCGTGTAAGTGGGCTTAAAAAGTTTGCAGTTGAGAATTTCCCCGCTACTCCACTTTTAGATTTTGCATTAGAAGTTGAAAAACTGACTACTAGCAAAAAAGATAATCTTATCTTAAATGTTGATGGTACGATTGGTATTTTAATGGTGGACATGTGGCGTGCTCTTTTGTATGAAGAGAGTGAGATTGATGGGTTTATAGACGCAGGCGCATTAAATGCATTTTTTGTAGTTGGTCGTTCTATTGGATTTATTGGACATATTTTAGATGAAAAGCGTCTAGGAATGCCTATGTATCGTCATCCAATGGATGATATTCTTTATAATGTAGAAAAAGCACAAGAGATATAAGCTTTTTTTATTCTTACATGAAGAGATTTTTAATTTATTTTGGATACAATAAGAATAAATCGTTGATGTTGCGCACTTTATTTATTGCAAAGTGTTGTAACGCCAGCGGGCTATTTTATATCTAAAAGAGATATGTATGAAAAAATTTGCTTTTACAATTTTAGAACTTATTTTTGTTATTATAGTTATCGGTATACTTTCTGTGGTGTTTATACCTAAATTTGGACAAAATAAACTCTCACAAGCTGCAAATCAAGTAATATCAGATATAAGATATGCTCAGCACTTAGCAATGGTTGACGACAAATATACTCCAATAAACTCAAAATGGTTTAAAAGTAGATGGGAAATTCAATTTCATAAAAATTTAACTTTTACAAATTCTAAATGTCCACATAAAACCTATCCAAATATATGGGCATATACTATTTTTTCGGACAAACCAGCTTACACTGGCAATCCAAATATTTCAGAAATAGGAATAAATCCTATAAATTCTAATCAACTTTTATCGGGCGGTTACAACAATACACTTTGTGTAGATAACACTAACAACAATTCTAGTCAACAATCTATGTCTAATTTACGTTTAGGAGAAAAATATGGTATTACAAATATTATTTTTAGTGGAGGATGTCGTTCGAACGTAAGAGATATATATTTTGACCATTTAGGTCGCCCATTTAATTCTATGAATACAAATTATGCTTATGAGTTACCATCGTTAGGGTGGCATAAGCTACTTACTTCACCTTGTGATATAAAAATTATTAATTCGTCTGGCACGGCTACGATACAAATAGAACCAGAAACAGGATATGTACATATCCTGTAAATAGTGTTTATAAAAATAATATTTGTTTTTCTCATCCCACCCCTTGACATTAACCAAAAATTCTCCTATAATTCCCCTCCACAAACGGATAGACCTAATGTTTAGGACTAAAAAGTATCACTTTTAACTG